>ERZ1463035.129-NODE-129-length-12229-cov-13.736570_pt1 | contig 12229 bp, 9 predicted proteins | sample MGYA00564486_ERZ1463035 | MGnify/ENA primary metagenome ERZ1463035 (study PRJEB39244, sample SAMEA3635149) | Helicobacter pylori | study: EMG produced TPA metagenomics assembly of PRJEB11511 data set (Assembly of a 5300-year-old Helicobacter pylori... | reverse complement strand
TTAGCGAGATAATCATTAACCTTATTACCTCGTTTGTTCCAAAGGTTTCCTTGGGCTTTAGTAGTGCGTGTGATATTTTGTTTATCTTTAATTGATTGCAATTTGCAACTTCGCTTATTTGTACTTACCTGCTTTTGCTAATTTAAGCAATGCAAAAAACGACTTAAAACTTGCATCTACAACTTTCATTATTTGTTGGGCTGAATTACTATTAAGTATTTCGTAGTTTTCATTAGTTTTGCAAACATGATAGTTTTTAATGTAACTTAAGAACTTCTTTTCAGTAAAATAATGTTGACGAATACTATACAATGCTACATTGTACATGTTTTTAGATAAAATACATAGTTGTTTAAGTGCTTTATATTCCTTAGCTGACAAATCTTTAAGTTGTTGTTTTTGAACTCCGTACAAGATTTCCTTTTCTACTTTTTTTGAACTGTTAGTCATTGAGACTCCTCCTTTCACAAATGTTTTATATTAATATTATGTCCAAATATCGATGAAAATATGAGTATATTCTCTATTAATATTATACTTGTAAGTAATTGCTTTATTTTTATAAACTGCCCTAAGCTAGACGGAATTCACCACCCACCTATAGAGGATGGGCGTACTCTTTCGCAACAGGATAGGTTTAGAAAAGGGTTAGTTCCGTCTTAGCTAACGCTAAGAAATGCAATTCATTAAAAAAAATAAATATAAAAGGGGAAATTAATATGATATATGATTACAAAGTAAAAACTACAGAGGGTAATGAAGTTTCAATGGAAGATTATAAAGGAAAGGTACTTTTAATAGTTAACACAGCTACTGGTTGCGGTTTTACACCACAATATGAAGGACTTCAAAAACTTTATGACAAATACGGCAAAGACGGATTTGAAATATTAGATTTCCCAAGCAATCAATTCTTTGCTCAAGCTCCAGGAACTAACGAGGAAATTTCTAATTTTTGTGCAATAACATATGGTACAACTTTTAAAACTTTTGCTAAAATAGATGTAAATGGCGAAACTGCAAATGAACTATATAAATTTCTAAAAAAAGAAGCTCCTACAGCTACTGAAGATGATGCATCAAAAGGTTTCTACACTAAATTATCTGGTCTAGGATTTAATACATCTGAATCTGATATCAAATGGAATTTCACAAAATTCCTTGTAGATAAAACTGGTAAAGTTATTGCTAGATTTGCTCCAACATTTGAGCCAGAGAAAATGGAAGAAAACATTAAATCTTTACTATAAATTAAACAAAAGATTATATTATTGTTAGTAAAAACAATAGTATAATCTTTTTTATTTTAATAATTGTTAATATATGTTCTATTATAGTTACTGATTTAGATTGTCTTTTCTTCTGCTTCCATCCATATGAAATATTCGCAGTAAGTGTATTTCTTCAATAAGAAAAATAGCTATAACACTTATCAATAATAATAACAATTGCATACTGTCCTCATTAATAGCGATTGGTCGAATCAATGCCCAAATCCCAAAAACAGCATTAACACCCCCAAATATTAGCATTATAAATCCACTATGTTTTTGTGATACGTCCCAAGTGTCTTGATTTTTCATTGACAAAGGTGTTTTATATCCCATCACACCATTTATACTTTCTGGTGGATACTTCATTAAGCTAAACCCAAATATACTAAAACATATTCCAACAATTAAACTCATACGTCTTCCCCCATAAATTATTAATGTCGTTAAGTAAAAATAAACAAATCCTCATGCCACCTCAACTATGTATTATATACATTTTCAAATAAGATGTTCACTTTATTATACTATTAATGGCATAAATTACATATATAAATTTCAATTTTCCTTAAATTCTTTCATTCTTCTTTCATTATATATACTTGTTATCTTTGATAAAAAAAGTTCATAAAACTATAGGAGCCAAAATCTTTATATAATGAAGATTTCAGCTCCTATTACTTTTAACTATTAAATTAGTTGTTTTTATTTTTTATCAATCGCTAAAACTGTATGAAGAGCTACGTTTATACCATTGCAGCAATCTTCAAGCGATGTAAATTCTGGTTCACAATGACTGTGTCCATCCTTACTTGGAACAAAAATCATAGTAGTAGGTAACATTTCCGCAGCAAATTGTGCATCATGTCCTGCACCACTGTACATTTTTTTACTTGTATACCCACATTTATCTGAGCTTTCTTGAACTAATCCTACTAGTTTTTCATTAAACTCAATTGTGTTACGTGCCCAAGCTTCTTCATATTTAACTTCACATTTATCTAATTCTTTAGGCATATTTTTAATTATTTCAACAACTTGTTTAATAACTTTTGGATCCTTATGTCTTGCATCTAACGAGAAGTCAACAAGGTCCGGAATGCAAGTGTGTACACATGGATGACAAATAATTTCGCCTGTTGTATAAACAAGATTACTATCAAGCTTGTCAAGCTGTTCATGTAAATACTTAAGAGCAGATGATGAGGCCAAAAGAGCATCTCTTCTGTATTTCATTGGAGTAGTTCCCGCATGGTCAGTCTGTCCATAAGTTCTAATTCTGTAATTAACCATTCCTACAACGCCCTGAACAACACCGATTTGCTTATTTTCAGCTTCAAGAACAGGACCCTGCTCTATGTGTAATTCTAGCATTGCCATGTAATCTTTAGGATTTAGTCTGTTTGAAATATCACCTATATATCCACTCTGCTCCAAAGCTTGTCCAAAGGTTTTCCCCTCACAACTCTTTGTAGCTAACATTTTACCTTTATCAAATTTACCACAGACTACACCCGAGCACATCATTGCAGGTGGATAAAGTGACCCTTCTTCATTGGTCCAAATCATAGCTGTAATTGGATGTCTATGAGGAATTTTTTCTGTAACAATTGTTTCAACTACTTCCATTCCTGTCATAACTCCCAAAATACCATCGTAGTTACCACCATTTCTAACGGAATCACAATGAGATGCCATTACAATTCTAGGAAACCCCGCTTCTGTACCTGGAAAAGTCGCGTACATATTTGCCAAATCGTCGGTTACAACTTTAACACCAAGTGCAAGCATTCTCTTACTGAATTCCGCTCTTGCCTCAAGTGCCTCTTTTGACAAAGAAAGTCTTGTTATCCCGCCATGTCCTGCATCACCAAATTTGGAAAATGTCTCAATTTTGTTTTGTACCCTTTCTTTATTACAAGTTAACATTCTACTAACCCCCATTTTTATATTATTTGAGGTGAAGTTCTTTTTATGAACTTGCCTCTTCCTTCTTCACCTACAAATTGACCGTCCCTCGCAATTACATTTCCTCTACTTATCGTAACCGTTGGGTATCCTTTTAACTTAAACCCTTCATATGGTGTATAATCTACATTTTCATGTAACATTGATTTTGTTAATGTAGTTTCTATATTTGGATCAAATACAACTAAATCCGCATCACTTCCAACTGCAATTGTTCCCTTCTGTGGGTACATACCGTATATTTTAGCAGCATTTGTAGAAGTGACTTGTACAAATCTATTAAGATCAATTTCCCCTGAAGTTACGCCGTAAGTATACATTAAAGCCATCCTGGCCTCTATTCCTGGTGCACCATTTGGAATACTCGCAAAAGAATCTTTTCCCATTTCCTTTTGACTCATAAAGAATGGACAATGATCTGTTGCAACTACTTGTAGAGTATTATCCTTTATTGCCTTCCATACAACTGGCCAGTTCTTTTTATCTCTAAGAGGTGGTGACATTACATATTTTGCTCCATTAAAGTTTGGCTCCCTATAGTTATCTTCTGAAAGTAATAAGTATTGTGGACAAGTTTCTCCCATTATAGGGTATCCTTCTTCTCTAGCCTTTGCTATTTCACTAATAGACGCTTCACAACTATTATGAACTATGTAAAGAGGTGCATTAGCTATTTTAGCAAGTTTAATTGCTCGTCCTGCAGCTTCTCCTTCTGCTAAATCTGGGCGAGATAATGCATGATATATTGGCTCAATTTTGCCTTCAGATAAAAACTTGTTTTTGAGATATTCTATAACATAATAATTCTCTGCATGGACACAACATAACCCACCGCTTTCATTAACTTTTATAAGCGTTCTTAATAACGTGCCGTCATCAACTCTCATTCCATCATATGTCATATACATTTTAAAACTTTGATAACCATCTGCAATAACCTTTGGTATCTCATTCATAACTTCTTCATTAAGCTCAGTTAATGCAATGTGAATACCATAATCTATAACTGCTTTTCCATCGGCTTTTTCACGCCAAGTATTTATAGTTTGTTTTAATGATTTACCTTTTGCTTGGATCGAAAAATCTACTATTGAAGTAGTTCCTCCACAAGCTGCTGCTATAGTTCCTGTTTTAAAATCATCACTAGAAAAAGTACCACCAAATGGCATATTCATATGAGTATGTGGATCTATTCCACCTGGAAAAACATATTTGCCAGATGCATCAATAATTTCCGCTGCATCTTTTCCTAAGTCTAATCCCATTTCTGAAATTATTCCTTCATTAATACCAATATCTGCTTTAAATATATCAGAAGCTGTAACAACATTTCCACCTTTAACAATCATATCAAATGTTTTCATTTATATACCTCCCTTAATTATAAAATTACACATATTATTAAATTCTTCATTTTGTTCTATTTTTAAGTTATATCTAATATCATTTTATATAGTTATTTAATTACTACTTTAACAAATATAATTAATATATTTAACATTATTCCTTACTAATTATCATATCACATTATATATGCTAATAGTCCCCATTTTCTTAATTTACTGAATGTTACGACTTTTTGTTCTGTTAGCGAACTAAAAAATGTAATTTATCCTTATTTATTCTATTTATTTAGATAGAAACAGATTTTCCTTGCAAATAGGTATAAACTGAAATAGAGACAAATTTGGTGGGGGTAAGAACATGATAAATTTAAAAAAACAAGAATCTTTTATAATAAGAGTTTTAGTAATTACACTTGGAGCTTTTTTATCTTCTATATCAGTTATTGGTTTTTTAGTACCGCATCATTTATTATCTGGAGGAATTACAGGCGTTGCACTTATACTAAAATATTGTATTAATCTGCCCGTTGGATTCGGCTTCTTCATATTAAACCTTCCTATTTTTATTGTTGGAATAAGGAATGTAGATAGAGATTTCGTGCTTTTTAGTCTACTTGGAATGGTAGAATTATCAGTATTTTTAATTATAGCTGCTCCATTAGCTCCATATATTCAAATTCATGATATTATGCTTTCTTCCATAACCGGTGGTATACTCAACGGTATTGGCTGTGGTTTATGTTTTAGGAGTAGAGCATCACAAGGTGGAACAGATGTTATTGCAACAGTTTTAAAAAGGATAACCGGAGTAGAAATAGCCTCACTTTCAATGCTTATTAATATATTTATTATTGCAGCTGGCGTAATATTTATTGCAGCTGGATTAGAACTAGTTTTATACACATTAATTAGTATCTATGTAGCTACAATTTGTACACAGAAGGTAATAGATGGGTTTAACCATAAAAAATTACTTTGGATAATAACAAATAAAGAACCTGAAGTGGCTCATGCAATATTGACCAAGCTTGGTAGAGGGGTAACTCTTATAAATGCAGAAGGGGCTTACACCGGGGAACAAAGAAAAATAATATATAGTTTTATTACTTTAACTCAAATAGCTAAAGCTAAAAAGATTGTTCAAGATATAGATAGTTCAGCTTTTATCACAATATCAAATATATCTGAAATAAATGGAGAAGGCTTTAAAAAAGCTGCTTTATAACGTAATAATGCTTTAGCTTAGGAGCTAAAGCATTATTTATTTTCTCTATATGTCATTTTCTATATGGTAGGTCCTATTTGGGTAACTTTACATGCGGTGGCTCATATTTTTCTATCTTTTCATTTCAAATTCAGCATGATCTCCTGCAGCATGGCTAACAGGTACACTTATACCTAAAGTATCTTTTGTGACGAAGCTAAATGTGTCAGATTGGTCTGCAGTTCCTACAAGATCTAATGAATCTGCATTTTTAAACATTTTGATTAACTCATCATTTGTATATTGCTCAACGCTTACCTTCCCTGGCTGGCTGGATTTGTCTGCAATACTCCTAAGCTTATTAACAAGATTTTTATCTATTTTAACAAAATCTGAAAGCCTTAGTCTTACTGCTTTTGTAAGGTTTATATTTGTTGTGTAAAACAAGTTATTTGGGTGAGCTGACCCTTTAACATATGCAGTACCTGAGTATTGTACACTCAATTGGTCATTACCTTTATATTTAATGTTGTAAATTATATCTAATGTGACCTCGCCTGGAGAATCCTTATAATAGTTAGAAACTTTTAATGCTTCTTGCTTTAATATATTATTAATGACCTTCTGTTTACTTACATCCCCAAAATTAGTGATTTGAGGATAATTTACAATTACCTTTTTATTAGTGTAAACATTCTTTACTAATTGATAATTTATACTTGTTGATGTTTGAGTTTTGCTCACAACTGAAGTTTTTTGTGATTGCACATCTGTTGAATTTTGGCTTCCACAGCCAGCCGCTAGAGTACTTAAACAAATTAATGAAATTAATAATAATTTTTTATTCACTTCAATTTATCCCCCTTATATATCAACGGTTAAAATATAAAATTAAACGAACCTTTAAATGTCATACTTATAATAATTCATTACAGACTTTTCTTCAAACCCACATGATTTATATAAATTAAGTACAGTATTATTTTTACATTCTACATCTAATCCTATATCATAGATATTTCTTTTATTTATCAGCTGTAAAGCTTCCTTTAAAGTTGCCTTTCCATATCCTTTTCCTTTAAAATTAGGCAATAATCCAAACCCACTTATAAAGGCCGAATTATCACTGTATTCTACTCTTATTTTACCAATAATTTCATTATTTACCTCTGCCATATATGTTATTTCATTTAATTCTTCCTCCGCCTCTGGAAAAGCTTCACATTCCTCTGAACCGTTAAAAAATATTGCATTTTGCCTACCTATTTCTTTACCGTCCAAATTTGTAGCTTTTCTTAAGTTAATACAATCTATGCTGTCTATTATAGTTTGGTCAATTAATTTCATTCTATACTCTGAAAAATCATATATACCATTCGCAGACTTTATAAATCCAAGCCCTGAGCCCGAATTACCATCTGATAATAGTAATATCTTACTGAACCCTCTCCCCCAACACTGCTGAACTGCGAGTTCAAAGAGTTTTCTAAATAACCCCTTACGCCTATAGTCAGGATGAGTTAATCCATTTATTTCGCAAATATTACTACCCCCGAAACTTGAAATCCCAAGATATGCTACCAAAACTCCTTTAACATAATATAAAAACTCATCTATATTTTTTAGTCCCACTTCAGACTTTTTATTTTTATTAAGCTTATAATCTAATTCTAACTTTAGATTGGTCTTGTCTTGTATACTGCAAATCTTCTCTAATTCATTTATTTCTTTATACTCTTTTTCTGATATATATTGCTTTAAACAAATAGTCTCATTTAATACTTCTCCCGCCATTCTTCAACACTCCCCCTATAATTTCATTTGTTTCATCCAAAATTAAGTTAACTAATTAATTGTATTCTATAATTACTATAAATTGCTAATAATATATTTACCTAATTATACTATTTATAAGACAACTTCTCACGTGAAATATTCATAATATTTTGAAACAAAAAAGAACCAGCATTTTTTAATTTAGCTGGTTCCGTTTTAAAATTATTTGTAAGATTTAGATTTAATTAAAGGGGGACTCTAATTAAAAAAATTAATTGCTCATCACTTACTATATATTTATAATAACATTAGATTACCTAATTAATATCGAATAAATATGTGTAAAATATGTGACTTTCACTATTTTGTTTTTACATTGAAAAGTCCTTAAAATACTTTAAAAATATATCTAAAAAATATAAATATTTGAACTATGAGTATTGCCGGTATTCCTATTACAAACTTGTTATGCTTAGTTTTATGTCTAAATAATCGCATACCTAAAAATATACCCAAAGCGCCATAAGCAAAAGCTATAATAAAAAGTGTCTTCTCTGGCGTTCTCCATTTCCCTTGTCTTGATTTGTTCTTATCTGAATACATTACAAAAATTCCGTACAAATTAATTAATAAAACATAATATAAAAATATCTTCATTTGTTTTCCTCCATTTTAATAGTAATTAAATCATCACCATGACGCTTTGGTATCTAGGATGTTCTGATAGTGGAGCATTTGTTGTTTTAAAAACATTCAAGAGTTACCCGCTAAATCACTTGGCCGTAGGCCGTCGTGCTTACTTATCTTTGTTAAGACACTCCTCATCGATTTTCATTCCACTGGAACGAAAGAGTCATATTCATTGAAATATACATCATAATTATATGAAGTTTTTCCCTCCGACTTCGTTCCACCGGAACGAAGAGGAACGCACATTTAATCCATATGTAAAATCATAGGGAATTTCTCCATAGGGACTTGCAAGAAGAAGCGCAGTAACATTGAAATTGAATTTTTCCTCGATTACTCACTATTTTGGAATACATCAGAATTCAAGATGCATATTTATATGTAACTTCTCCGTAATGACTTGCAAAAAAAGCGACGAAACTATTGAAATTCGATTTAGAAATTCTTCTTTTGCGAATGTAAAATTCTCGTAAGCTTCCACAGGAAGTGGAAGCTAGCGAACCCGAGACAGGACGTCGAGTGTGAACGATAGAGAATTTCACGTGAGCAAAAGTCTAGAATTTCTTAATCCAATTTTCTGTTTATAGCTTGCTTGCAAGGCATATAGGAGAATTTTGATACATATTGCATGTGAAATACATTTTACGTGTACTCTAGTTTTACCTTGCTACCACCCTGTCCCTGCTGTGCTGGCGTAACTATTAATTTCACTGGAACTCTATTACGAAGCTCCTCCACGTGACTTATTATTCCAACAGACAAGGTGCTTGAATGAAGTTTTTCAAGTGAATTCATTACTACATCTAATAGGTCCGTATCTAATGTTCCAAATCCCTCATCTAAGAAGAAGAATTCTAGTGGCGCACTGCCCTTTAATTGAATTTGCGAGGAAAGTGCTAGTGCAAGACATAATGAGGTTAAGAAGGTTTCTCCTCCTGATAATGTGTTAGTTTCACGTCTTATGCCACCATTAAAATCATCTCTCATTATAAAAGCTCCATTAGCATCAAGCTCCAATGCATAACGTCCCCTCGTTATCTCCTTTAATCGTTTTGAAGCTTCCATAGATATATATTTCAGTTGCTTCATAGCTACGTATTCAACAAATTTATTTCCTTGAATAAGAGTGTCCAGTTCCCTTAAAAGACTTAATTTATGCTCTACTGATTTTTTCTTTGTTAGGAGTGTTTTAATTTCTTGAATCTTTCTCTCCATATCCGCAAGCGCCCTAAATTGAGCACCTATTGCTTTAGTCTTTTCCTCTAGAACTGTTCCAATAACCTCTCTTTTTTCTTTTAATTCTTCAAATAAAGTAACATCTACTTCTTTCCCTTGTAGCAAGATTTCAAGTCTTTTTAAATTATCTATAAGGTTACGTTTAAGCTCCTCATACTGTTTTATTTCTTTCTCGAAGATTACCAAAACTTCTCTTGAAACCAAATTAAGTAGGACTGTTTGCGTATCTTCAAAGGAATTTTCCTTAAGTGATATGTTTAATTTTTCTTGTCCCTCAAGTAACATCTTAGACAACATTTCTTTTTTATTTTCCTCGCTAGTCTTTTGAGTTAAAACATTTTGTTTTTCTATGTTTTCTCTTTCAAAGATTGCTTTTAGACTTGATTCTTTTAAAGTGATCTCTTTAATTTGGGCTCTTACTTTTTCTACTTCGATTTTAGGGGTATGATCGTTTGTAGGCGTAAATCCACAAAGCTCCACTATTTGAAGCGTCAAACGTTCTATTTCAGCCCTTTTTTCCTTACCACTTGTTTCTATTTCTGTTTTAAGGTTAGTAAGTTCCCTTAAAGTCTTATCTATATCTACTCTTTCCTTTTCGAGCTTTACAAGTGCTGCTCTATCTTTTCTGACCCGAGATGTAAGTTTTATTACTTCATTATCTAAATTTTTAATCTGCGAGATCTTTTCTTTTATAGACATTGATTTTTCATTCTCATTTTGTTTCTGCTTAAATGAACTCTCTTCACGTAATAAGTCTTCATTTAAAAGTTTGTGACTTTGGGCAAGTGACTCTAAACTCTCACCCGCAATAGAAATATCCTTTTGCAAGACTAACAATGCTTCTTTTTCTTTTCTTAAACCTTCTCCAAGTTTTGCCTCATCCATAGCTACTTTACTTTTTTCTTCTCGGCCCTTTGCAAGTATCACTTCTAGTTCCGTCTTTTGTTTATTATATAATTCGATCTTTTCTTTAAACTGGTGTAATGATAATTCACTCTTGTTTTTTTCATCTTCAAGCTCTTCTATATTTATATCCTTAAGATTTTTGTTTACTTCTAATAATTGATTATTTATATACTCCTCATCTTTTGAAAATCCAGCAAGTAGTATTAACTCATTTTGATAATCCTTAGATAGCTTTTCTAGGTTTTCAGCATGACTTTGTTTTAAACTCTGTAACCCTTTTAAATCTGTATCTTCTTTTAATTCTGCTATTTTAGGATGATGCTCAGCACCACATACTGGGCATAGATCTCCTTCTTGCAAATTAGAAGCTAAATCTGCTGCCAAGCTTCCTATCTCTATTTCTTTTATCTCATGATCTAATTTTTCAACTTTGTCTTTCATAGTTTCTATAGATTCTTCTACATTTTTTATATTCAACCTAACTTTCTCAGTTTTTGCGTTTACAATTTCATATTTAGCCTTAAGTTCATCCTTTTTTTTATGATCTTCTACAGCCTTTTCAAAGGTTACCTTAATTGTGTTATAAGCTTCTTGATTATCTAAGAGCAAATTATTATCTCCCGGGAAATTATTCGTCAGTTCCACACTTTTTTCTTCTAAAAGTGCTAATTTGTCTTGTTTATCTTTCAATGTAAAAGCAGCTTTATTATGAAGTAGCTCTGTACTAGCCAAGGTTTTCTCCAAGGTTTCACCTTTGTTTTTAAGTTCATTAACATTTTTAGTAGCTGAAGTTACTTCTAACTCGCTATTATAAGTTTTGTACAGTTTTTCCCTATACTCTGGCAATATTTCTATCTCATTTAATTTTGTTTCACATGATTGTAACTGCTGCTCTATCTTTTCTTTATTAGTAAGAATTATTGATGTTTTTGAGTTTTTATCCACTATATTATGCTTAACTTCTCTGTGTTTTTCTAATAAAATATCTTTTTCATTAGCTAAATAAATTATTTTCTCTTCAATATTAGATGCTTGCTTTAAACTTACTTCTTTTTCAATCAAAGTTGGTAGTTTATCATTTTTAGATTTCCAGGCTTCTTCATAAGATATTTTAGTAACCTCTAGTCTTTGAGATATGACTTCATAATCTTTGATTAATTTTTGAAGTTTCTCTCCGTTTATAGTTAAGCTTTTTTGAGTCTCTGTTACATTTTCAATATAAGGTTTTACATTTAACGCTAAACTTCCTTTTGTAAATTTTACTTTTTTATTTTCTATATCTTCCTCTTGAAGTTTTAGCAAATCTTTCTTTTTTACATACTCACTCTTTTCCTTTTGTAACTCAAAAATGTTTTTGTATACTTCATACTCTTTGTCTATTGTACTTTTCTGGAGTTTAATCTCCTTTTCTTCTTGTTTTAAACTTACTAGCGTTTGCTTTAATTGATTATGCGATTCTTCATCTACATTCTCATAACCCTTCATTTCTCCCTCAAGCAAAGTCTTAGTGTTTAAATTTTCATTCCTAACTTTTTTTATCTTATCATAAAGCTTAGAACCATACTTCTCAAGAGCAAATATTCTCTCAAGCATATCTCTTCTTTCTTTTCCTGTTAGCTTTAAAAATTCATTGAATTTACCCTGAGGTAATACTACTGACCTTGTAAAATCCTCAACTTTTAGTCCTACAATGCTTATAATGTTTTCCTCTAAATCTCTTGGTCCTTCTGCTATAACTTTGTTCTCATCAGGATTTTCTTTATTTATCTCAATTAGTCTTGCATAGGCAGTTTTAAAGTTTCCAGTTTTTAATCTCTTTATACATCTTTCTG
>ERZ1463035.128-NODE-128-length-12310-cov-11.003754_pt1 | contig 12310 bp, 13 predicted proteins | sample MGYA00564486_ERZ1463035 | MGnify/ENA primary metagenome ERZ1463035 (study PRJEB39244, sample SAMEA3635149) | Helicobacter pylori | study: EMG produced TPA metagenomics assembly of PRJEB11511 data set (Assembly of a 5300-year-old Helicobacter pylori... | reverse complement strand
CCATCTTGTAAGTGACCGTTTCAGGGTAAAACTTTCCGTTGTCCGTGCCGCCCAGGTACATCGCCCATTCCCTCTGTCGCGCAAGGATAGGCGATGATGGGTCGAGCCAGATAGTGAAATTCCTGTGAGTGGTCTCGAAAATCACCTTTGTTATTGTCTTGCCGGATCCTCTGGCGAAGTGCTCCCCCACCGTCACCCTTACAACTCTGTCCGTCTGCTCCTGCTTTGGGTCCTTTTTGAGAGCCTTAAACTCCATGGCCAACTTGTCGTTGGGGTTGATGATCTCGGCTTTGCAGCTCTTGTGGCTGCAATAGCGCGCCGCTATGTCGTTATCCTCCCCGCAGCTCGGGCACGGCTTGAACGTCCACCGGTGGGAGCACTGGTCATGCACGCCGGCACCCCCAGGGGCGAGAAATACGCCCTGACATCTGCGCCCGTGGTGAGCAGGCATAGGCCCGAACTCTGTCTTGATCCTGACCCCGCGCAGGTCGCAGAAGTAGCCGTTTTTGTCGACAGCGTACTGCTCCGGATTCTGCCGAGCAGAGAACTCGTTTTCGGTCTGGCAAAGCTCGCATACAGCTTTGAGCGGGGCAGAGACGCCACCGCCGAATCCAGCCTTGATCCTGGGGTCGAAAATGTCACCCTCTGGGCAATGCTTCTCAATGTTCTGCCCGTAGTCCAGCAGCAGGACGTCAGACTTGCCGCACTCGTCAAGGATCCGCTGCCGCTGGTCAATCGTGTAGCTGTCCCAGTTGTCCGCCTGCTCTTTGGTGATGAACAGACGCAGGCCACGGCCAATGATCTGCTGTAGCAGGGCAACGGACTCGGTGGCCCGCATGAGCGCGATCACGTCGACGTGTGACGCATCAAACCCGGTGGTCAGTACCGCGACGTTGACCAAGTACTTGAACTTACGCGCCTTGAAGTCCTTGATGATCTGGCGGCGCTGATCCTTGGATGTGATCTTAGGGTCGCCAGAGACCATCCGCGACAGCTCAGGCGGCAGAGACTCCATGATCTCTTGCGCGTGCTGCGTGGTGGCAGCAAAGATCATCACGCCCATCTTGTTACGCGACTGCTCAACGATGTCAGCAACGATGGCCGAAGTCTTGCGACCCTTGCCTACGAACGCCCTATCATTGGACGCCTCATCAAACTTTCCGTTTGGCTTGAGGATTATCCCAGCCGTCTCGTAGGCGGCAGCGTTGATAACGCCAATGCGAGGAGGTGTTAGGTATCGCTCCTCAATCAGCCGGTGGGCGCCAATACGATAGATGCACTTCAAGAAAAACGGATCGTTTGCACGGTCCTCGCCTACAGGCTTTCCGTCGGTGTCGATCTTGTAAATGAAACCCTCGCCAAGGCGGTACGGTGTCGCTGATAGGCCGACAATCCTGACGTTCGGGTTCTCTATCCGAATGAGGCGAATGATCTCCTTAATCGTGTCGGTGATCCCGTGCGCCTCGTCTATCACGATCGCGCAAACACGCTTGCCGATGTTGGCCGCAACCTTAACCACCGTCCCCGGGGATCCGAAAATAACCGGGTGGCGCAGGGTCTTTCCTCCAGCGCTGGCGCTGTACAGTGACGCCGGGTTGCCCGTGAGCATGAATTTCTCACGGTTCTGGATGACCAGCTCTGCGGACGGCGCAAGGTTTAGGACTATTTTCCCAGGCGCGTTGTTTACCAGATACTCGGACAGCATGGCGACAATGATTGACTTGCCGGATCCCGTGGCAGCCTCCACGAGAACCGGGTCAACGCACCTTCTTATCGACTTTACGATCTCGTTGAACGCTTCTTTTTGGAACCAGCGAGGGACAATCATTAGTCAGCTTTCCGCATCTCAATAAGGGTCATGGCCTGCGAGACCGCATCATCTCCGGCATGGTGAGGGATGCCGCACTCAACCCACGGGACCTGCTTACCAGTGCGGCGCACATACTGCGTGGTCTCGGTGCGAAAGCAGGAGTCAGCCCGGAAATCCCATGGGGTAGGGATCAGGGCGCAGTCATAGGCGTGACGGATGATTGCGAGGTCAGCAGTGGCGCCGTAACCCCATACCGCACTGACATTAAGGCCGCTAGACTGGCCCTTTACCCATCGGGTAAACAAGCCAAGAGCGGCGCCGAGGGACTCGCCGGGGCGGCACATCTCAGCCCTTGCGGCATCCGGCTGCCCAAGCCACCAGATGATAGTGTCAGCATCGAGAGTCCCGCCCATGCGAACGGAGTCGCGAAGGTCTACCCGCTGGTAGAAACATGACGTCACGACGTTATCAATTACCATCGCGGCACCTATTGCGGAGATGGCGGCGTGTGGTGGCTTGCCCATGAATTCTAGGTCCAGCATGATTTCGATCATTTAGAGAAACTCCAAGTTGATTTGAGGGTGTGACCATACCCCGGATCTGACGGGCGCTGCAACAGAAATTTGCCGCAAATCTCCGCCTCCTTACCCTTTGCCGATTCGAGCAGCTCAACCATTATCTCGCACTGTCTGGCGTTGGCAGCGGCAATGCTATCTGCTATCTGCTCATACTCATCAACGAGCCTTCGCAGCCGAGCATTATTGATCCTGGGCAGCTTTGGAGACAGGTACTGGTCAGGCTCTCGGATGGCCTCCAGCAGCTCAACATAGAACGCCTCCAGCGCTGGCGTGTGATTGGTCCACCACTGGGGATCGAACTGCACTCGCTCTATCAGGAACCCACGTGGAGCCCACTGGTAGAAGTCGCACCAGCTGGTGCCGGTGCAAAACATCTCGATCTGGCACTGGGCGTAGTAGTGGTCAAGATCAAGTATCGACTTGAAGACAGGGGCCTTTTCGTTCCTCAATCCGAACGGGCACTTTACCTCCAGGCACCCCCACTGATCGAGGTCATGGTCAAAGACGAGCAGGTCAGGTATGGCGCCGTATCCGTCCAGCTTGTACAGCTCGGCCTTTTGCGTATACCTGCCAGTCTCGATCTCGTACAGAACAACCGCGTTCGGCTCGTTTGCAATACCCCACTCCTTTGCAGGGTTGGGCTTTTCCTCTCGAGGGTATCCGTGGTGATCCCGTACCATGCGGCGCATGGCGTCAGACCGGTTTGCGTTCGGGGATACGCCGAGAATTGCTCCTGCCTGAGAGGCGAAAATCATTTTACAGCTCCATTAGAAAAGGCCCCGAAGGGCCTTTAGTTTGTGAGACCGTTAGAACGGAATGTCGTCATCAGTGTTTTCAAAGTCAGGCTCTGGATCAACCGGATCCTGCGCCTGTGGAGCTGGAGTCTGGGTTGTCGCCTTTGCGGTGCCTGGGCGTGGTTGCTGCGTTGGCGCTGGGCGAGTAGGTGCCGGTCGTTGAGCAGCAGCAGCTGGACGAGCTGCGGGCTGTGAAGCGGCGGACGAGCTGCTCGCCTCCTCTGCGGCGCGCTCAGCCTGTTGCGCTGCGATCACTGCCTTTGCATCATCCTTGGACGAGATGGCCCGTACCCAGTTACCAGAGGCCCACTCCTCCTTGGGCAATTCAACTTCCTCGCCAGTGATCAGATCCTTTTTGGTTTTGATTTCCCAGACCATGGAATTGATCAGCATCAGCTTGTTACTGAAAGCGGCCATCATGGTCTCATCAGTCGGCTCGATACCGGCCTTGAACAGCTTGCCACCGCAGAGCGTGTCGATGGCGACAAACATGGTTTTAGCCTTGTCCGCCTTCTTTGGATCCGGGGCGTTTACGCGGATCTTTTGGAAAATCACGCGGCCTTTGTACTTATCCGGGAGAATCACGGACCACTTGGCATTCACATACGCGGGATCACCTTCTGGGCGCACCCACTTGACGTCGGCAATACAGGCCAGCAGCGCTGTATTGTTCGGGATCAGCTCAATGTCGCCGCCACCGGAGTCAAACTCATTGACCTGCTCAACCGTTTCGCCTGTCGAAAGCTGGAAAAAACTCATTGTTGTTGCTCCTGCGAATTATCGGATTGTTGGTCATCAGCCGGATCGGCTTCAAAGAGGTAGCTATAAAACGGGATGTACGGTAACAGAGGGTTTACGCCTTCGGGGTAGTCGATGGGCTCCTTGATGCCGTAGCGGTTCTTGGAGATGTTGTTTGCCGTTGCCTGACAAACAATCACTCGGCTACCGGTGTCGTTTACCTTGCCGGCCTTGCCCTCGTTCATCTTGCCCTCGAGCAGCTTTACATAGCTCTCCAGCTTGATGTAACCGACCAGATCCACGTCATCGACGTACGGGGAGATGCACTTTTTGTCCAGCTTGAGATTCCAGCGGGTGTACTTGTCGCCATCGGGCGGAGAGAACTCCTCGCTTGCAGCGTGGGCAAGAATGATGATCGTGATACCGCGATCATTGATCTTGCCGAGAGCGGTACGAACGCTCAAATGTTTTGATGCAACCTGCCCCATGCCAGCACCATAGCCACCGGCTGCGGTCTGAATTGAGCGGATCTTGCCACCGGCTGCCGCGTCTGCCTGGATCACCGACTGGATGAACAGTTGATCAAGGCGAGTCACGGTGTCGAGCACGACGTTGTGGTAGGGATGATCCTCGGTTGCCAGCCACTTGAGCTGCGCCCAGAGCACTGCCTCGCGGTCAACCATGGCCGACACGTCTGGCTGGTTTTCTTCGGGGACCGACTCAAGGCCGTCCTCGGTTCGGATCATAAATGTTTCGCCTGGGAACAAGCAGGCGAGGCTTGTCTTGCCCATGCCCGCATCGGACACCAGTGTAATGACCGGGGCACGCGGGGCGCGTTTCGTGATTTCCATAAAGCACCTCTGTAGAAATAAGCCTGCGTATGGTGTCAGGTTGTTTGTGTGATTGCTACTCGTTTTTAGATAATTTGGCGAGGAGGCGAAGGCGGCTGGCGGTGTCCGCATCGCCCAGCTGCTCCATGCACAGCGTCATGACGCCAAGGGCTGGCAACAGGTGTTCAATGAGAGCGGCCATGGCCTCGTAGCGTACTGCAAGCACTGCGTCAATCTTTACGGTGGACGCAACAGGAGTAACGCAGAGCGAGCGCTCGATCTCCATAGAAATGTCCGTGTTCATCGCATGGTTTTTGCGAGGGTGACGCTCGCTGAATGCTGACGCCTCAATGCGGCGCTTGAACTCGTCACGGGTTGTCGGTTCATCGTCCACGGAATACTTGAACCCTTGAGAGATGAACCAGTGGACGCGATAGATTGTGTCGTTAACAGTCGCTTTGCTGCTGCCAGAGATGCCTCGCTCTGCGAACTCCTCAAGGAGATCAACCGGGTAGCCGCGCTGCCGGCGCTCATAAGTAGCATCAATGAACTGCTGCGCATCTTTCTGGCTTATGCGGGTTCCGTTCTGCATTACCAATGGCCGACCGTTCACAATCGAAACGACCAAGCTGTAGCCGAGCAGCTCATAACGAGCAGGACAACCCTGGGCTCGAGCGTCAGCTATCAAATCTTTAATACGGATGGTCATGTCTGTATTCCTGTATCGTTGGTGGTCTGCGGTGACGGGACGAACTATAGGCGCCGGCCACTTTGCAGCGCAAGCACTTTTTGCAAATAGTTTTACAGCTTGCATCTACAAGCACCGTTAAGGCAGAATCCGAACCTGTCTTAACCCATCACAGGAAAGCACCGCATGTATAAGCAATATTTTGAGGCGGGATTTAAAATCTTCGGCCTCCACAAGATCAAGGAGGGCGCCTGTACGTGCGAGCGCCCCGATTGCGAGGCGGCGGGCAAGCACCCTATAAATAGCAACTGGCAGGCCACCCCGGATTGGGACGAGGACCAGATCGAGGTCATGGAGATGACTGGCCAGTTCGAGACTGGTGCCGGCGTTCTCTGCATGGGGCGACTTATAGTTGACGTGGACCATCGGAACGGTGGCTGCGAGTCCTTTACCCAGCTGTGCAAGGACATCGGTGAGGACCTGCTCGGCGATTGCGGGTTTGCAGTGGCCACCGGGTCGGGCAATGGCTCAATGCACCTTTACTTCGACATGCCGGAGGGCGTGAGCGTTGTATCTGGCCTCAAGGCTTACAAAGGGATCGACTTCAAGTCATCGGGCTTTGTGGTGGCCGCAGGGTCTACGCACAAGAGCGGCGGCACCTACGACGTGATCCACGGTGATCCGTCTCGCCTGCAAGAGGCACCCGATGCGCTGATCGAACTGCTCAAGCGCACAGGGACATTCTCCACCGAGTACGAGGGTGACGGGATCGAAGTAACTGAGGCGGAAATCGTCCAGATGCTTTCCTATATCGACCCAGGCTGCGACGGCGACACGTGGATAAAAATCGGGATGGCGCTGCACCATGCCACCGATGGGAACGGTTTCCACATCTGGGATGACTGGTCCCGAGGAGATCCGGTCAAGTACGCGAAGGCAAAGAACATCGAGAGCCGCTGGCACTCGCTGGGCAAAAACCACTCATCATCGCCAGTAACAATTGGGACCCTGGTGCATCTCGCCACGGATGGTGGCTACCGCTCAGGCGCCACGTTTCTCGGTGGCGCTCAACAAGCAGGACGCGACCCGCTGTCTGTGGCGGGAATGGACCTCCAAAGACCGCCAGGTTTTGTTGGCGATGTCGTAAAGTGGATGAACGACAACAACCGTAACCCCCGACCGAATATCACCGTCGGGGCTGCTCTCGTTGCGGTGGGGAATGCGTGCGGCCTGACCTATAAAGGAGACTTTGGCGAGACGTCAAACCTTATGGTCACGTGCGTGGCTGGCTCCGGTACGGGTAAAGATGCGGTCCTCGACAACATGAAACTCCTGCACGCGGCAGCCGGCATCACGCCAGCTACACACGGTGCCATCAAGTCCGAGAAAGAGATCCTGTCCAACTTGATCGAGCATCAGGCGTGCCTTTACCAGCTGGACGAGATCGGCATCCAGCTGGGAAAGATCATGAACGCGAAGGCGTCAGGCGCCAGCTATAACGAGGGGACCATCGGCAAGATCATGGAGATTTACACAAAGGCCGAGTCCACCGTGGGCATCAGTGGTGACACGCGCCGTGAGCTGGCAAAGCATCTCGCCATGGAGATCGCAGCAGCACGCAAGGCCGAGGACAACAACGAGGACAGCAGTGGGCGTCTCAAGCGTCAGGCAGACCGAGCGCAGATGCGCCTGGACGACCTGGGGCACGGGATCAAGAAACCGTTCCTGTCCATGGCAGGTTTCACCACCCCGGAGACTTACGACAAGTTGATGACCCCGGACATGGTGAAGAACGGGTTTATTGCGCGGGGGATGATCTTTCAGGACCACGAGACCAACCCGCGTGCCAACTTCGATTTCGAGGGGCGACCCATGCCGACCTCTATGGCCATGTCCATGCGCGCTCTGTATGCGGGCGGTCACTGCGACATCGAGCAGAGCCGGATCGAGTTCCCGCACGACAGGCTGGTGATCAAGACTGATCAGGCGGCGCGGGATCTCCTGCGTGACGTGGCGGACAAGTTCTATGAGTACGGTGAGGAACTCAAGAGCAGCAACGGATATGAGCCCATAGCGCGACGGGGTTTCGAGATGACGCTCAAAATCTCACTGATCCTCGCGGTGTCGGCTGGCCTGCGAACGAGCGAGCATGTCCGGTGGGCGTTCGCACTGGTCATGCGCAATTGCAAAGAGATGATTGTCAAGGCAATGCAAAACGACGAGTTCAACCACATGTCAGATGAGCAGCAGCGCATTGGCAAGATCGCATCTCTGCTACCAGATGGTCACATCGAGAGCGAGGGAAAGATCATCAACAAGTGTCGCAAGTGGAAAGCGGAGGATGTCAAGCAGACGCTGGCGCTCATGGTCAAGCAGGGGCGGATCGAGGTGGAGGAGATCAAGCACCCCAAGAACGGAAAGGTTGTAACCACGTACTGGACAAAAGAATAACCAAAGCAAATGCTATGATTAGCCCTCCTAACCCGAGGGCTTTTTTATGTCTATCCTTTTTTTCCATACCGTCAAAGAGAACGAATTCCGCATCGGCCTGACCGACTCCTATAACGAGCTGGCGCTACTCACTGGCGATGTGTACGCGTTCGAGGCAGTGAGCCGCAGGTCTGGCCCCAAGTTCCTGCGCGTGGTCGAGGAGGAGCTTGCAGCCCATGACTACGAATGCACGGACGGGGTGTACGCGGGAGGGACGATCTACGCCCTGACCATGGTGATCCGCAGAACCTGCATGTTCCCCGCCCCAGTCAAGAAAGCAGTGATCCCCAGGGGGCGCCGAGAGAAGTCCACCAACCTTGAAGACTGCCGTGCGCGAGTGCTGGAGGTGGTGGACAAGTTCCCCAAGTGGATCGGTCGGGGCGTGGTGATCAACTCGGCGCGCAGGTTTGACCGTGCAACTACTTGCAAGGCCGTGGCCACCCTGGTCCGTGACGGCACGCTCAAGATGGAAATCCAGCCGCACCCAACCAATGGAGACACCATTATCAAGCTGGCGCGGGCGTAGGGGTTGCGCTGGATCCGGCAATGGGTATAATCCGAATACGTTGATGAGATTGATTCTCATCAAATAGTTAGAATAGTTGGGCTGCTAACTGGATTTACTAAGCTAAACCCCTGCGAGACGCAATGTTTACAGGGGTTTCAAATCCAGATAGTCAGATAGTCAGATAGCAAAGAGCTTTAGACAAAAGATTCACCGTGTTGTGATCAGTCTAAATAACGTAACTATCTGGATATTCTGACTAAGCAATAAGGATTACTGGGCCAAACCAGTAGTAAGACGAAATACGCTGCACTATCTGTTACTACCCTAAACGACTTGTTAACCGGCTCATTCAGCGGACGGGCAAACTGGTGCCGATTTTTCGGCCTATTTAGAGTTAAATATCTTTTCTCTAATAATAGACGGTTTTTTTTGAGCAATCTTTCAGTGTCTCATGGTTATCGAATGGAAACAACCCCCTATTTTTTGATGTGAAAGTACTTGCACGGAATTGGCCGGGAGTGGGATCATGCGCGCTCATTGATAGGAGGTGGAACATGATCGAGGTCAGAACTTACGCGGTGAATGATCAGGGCAAGCTCGTGGAGGTCAATACGCGGGAGGCCCTGGTACAGCTCAGAATGGGCCCGGATGTGGAGGAGGCTCATTACGATGTGATCAATCGTGAGGCGTTCGAGCACCTGTATATGACGAGGCGCACGGTGGGATCGGTTGATCTGGTGGTTACACGCCATCCGTCCAATGGGATCAAGGTGGTGACTGAGGGGTGCGCTGGCGAGCCTGCTGTACACGCGGTTGTAGCCGGCCTGTCGTTGATCATCGAGGACTACGAGCAGAACGTGCGGCGGAGCATTACCTACCACTGGAAAACGGCTGGCGAGGGGCTGGCGGTGCGCCGCAGGAAGCTGGAGTTCGATGGGATCCCGGTGGAGATGATGGAGTGGAAGGCTGGCGCATCCACCGTTAGCTATCGTGGGGCGTGGGGCGAGAAGCGTGGAGAGCTGCAAGCGTTCATTGAAAAAGAACTCTTGTAAAGTATTTGACAGCGATAAACGGGGTCAGGCATAGTCCGGGCCTCAACCAATTGTTCTGGAGATGGTCATGAATTTTCTAAAGAAATTGTTTTGCAAGAAATCAGGATCTGCAAAAGTGGGCGAGATCACAGTTGATGTGAATTTCATTCTCGGCAAGGACGACATGTCACTGCTGGTGTTCCCGCATGATGACGTCGTTGTGGTAAAGACTTCGAGCCCAGGCTTTGGCGCCGCCATCAACAGCGCAAACCTGTGGACGAATGGCGTCCGTGTTCGAGCTGTTATCGGGGGCGCCAAAGAGCCTGAGATCCATCAGGTGGGGCTGCTTACAGAGAACCAGCAAGCGGCAGCTGAAAAGTGGATTTCCAGTGCGTTTATCAAGTTCTGCGAGAGAGGGATCCTGCCTCCAATGAAATTTGTAGGGGTTCCGAGCGAGCACATGAGAGCCGTGCGCAAAGAGCTTGCCATTAGCGGGTATCCAGAGATTGCTGTCCACTCGACGGATGACCTTTTGCGCGAGTGGCATCTCGGCATCTATCCGGTGAGAGGTGCATCTCCTCGCGACTCTGAAAAGATCAATGAGATCGTGAAGCTGGTTGTCACGGCCTGCCACTGCCCGCCACCAAAGCTGTACACCGAGGAGGCTGTCGTAGCCCGTATGGACTCGCTGGCCAACTGCATCATCGACAGCATCAGAACTGGCGAAGGTGGGGTTGCTGAATGCACTATCACCGGAGAGCGCTGGACCATTCCAGGCTCGATTCGCCCGAAGGCTGCAAAGCTGCGAGCCGAGAATGAAACCCTCAAGGAGTTGCTGGCAGAGGCGAACGGCAAGCTGTTGACAATTCGCGAAACCCTTTAAGCCAAGTGTCCACGATCCCGGGACCGTGGACAGCCACTACATCAAGAATTGGAAAAGTCAAGTGAGCACTCCAAGTAGCTGCACAAGCCCAGAGGGTAAGAAGTTCGCGGTGATCAGTCGTCAGCCGACGTGGTACACAAATCATCGGTCTGACATCCTCGAATTCAGCATGGGGCCAGACGTTGGCCGCGTGGTCATCGTCCCGGTTTCTGCATACGAGCTTCGATACATGGAATACAACCGACGTGAGGAGCTTGACCGATGACTAAGCAAAGCATTCTCGCTTCTTATCCGGGTAGCGTGCGGATAAGCCTGCGTCCGTCCGCATACAAGGCTTACATGGTCCAGATTCATTGCCGGGGAGCATGGAAAGCGGTCAAGTCTTTTGTCCACGAGGACAATGCTCGCTGCCTTGCTGACAAGTTGAGCAACGCGGAGCACGCGTCAATCGGATCCATCCACACTCAACAGCACAGGGCCGCAGAGCGAGCCGTGAGGGTTCACAAATGAGCACTGTAAAACAGCTTGACAATGTTCGAGAGGGTTATCCAGAGCTGCATGATTTCGACGGCTCGGAGTACGTCAAGGCTTCTGACTACGACGAGCGGCTGCACGCCAGCGACGTCTATTTCGACAGCTGGAAAAACACGGAGGCTCAGTTTAATCAGCAAAAACTTGAGCTGGACGCTGCATGCGGTGAGATCGCATTGCTCAAGGAGGATCTGGCAACCTCGCAGCGCGCATTTGAAAACTGCAAACTTGCGCTAGACGCGCAGACGCATAACTACGGCGTTACAAATCTGCAACTAATCGCATCACAACAGCGCCTGACCGTCGCAGAGCAGCGACTAGGCGAGGCTTACGACTGGGGGTACAGCGAAGGGCAAAGCGATCCCAACGGCTACAGCGACAAAGAAGATCGCGAAAAATGCGTGGCTGAATTGCTCAAGCCAGCCGCAGAGGGGGAAGGGTCGTGAAAAGAAATCAACTTGATGCAATCAGGATGCTAGAGGCAGCCATGGCAGCGGTAAAGCGCGCAGGACTGGTACTGGTCGGAGTAGATGGCTCGATTCTGTACACAACAGATGACGAGGATCTGGTAGCGGAGTCACGCGCAAGATCGGCGGTGGAAGCAATTTTATCTCGGGACTGCGGTGATCATCCGGCCACTGGTGCGGTTAATCATCACGGTGCATATCGTGACAGCGGGGGAGCATAGGGCATGACCAGTAAGCCGATGTTGAGCGTTGAGCAGGAGTTGCGCGGTGCAGTTGAGAAGGCGCTTTTGGCAATCAAGCGAATCTATCAAGCTGGGCATGACGGGATTGTAAACGCGGGAGGTTCCTGCGATCAGCCGCGCGTGATGTTTGAGGGTGATCCTGCGGTTCGTGAGATACGCGCCATTCTCGATAAGTCCGCATACCCTGACCGCCTTTGTCATTCCGATAAAGGCTGTCATCCATACATATGCGGATGCTTTGAGGGTGATGCAGAGGCGCAGCGGCGGTACGACGATCACCATCGCAAAGCCGCCCAGCACCAGGGCGAGCCGGTGGCGTGGCAGTACATGACGCACCCAGCATGGGATAAAGGCGCGTGGCCTATCGAATGGACGGACTGCACAAAAGAAGCGCACGACGATTATGTTCGCGCACCATTGGTTGCTGATTGGGAGTATCGGACTCGAAAGCTCTACGCCGAGCAGCCCGCGCCGGTAGCGGTGAAAGTGAGTTGGGCAGCCGTTGAGCCGTGGTACAACGAAAACGAACAGATGCTGCGCGACGTATGCAAATTCGAGGGGCTTAAAGGTGTGGCGCTAGAAGTGTGGCGCGCCGCCCGACTGAACGAGGTGAAACCATGACAATCACGGACCTGATAAGGCATCACCAGGACGGCGCTGACACGTGCAAGGCGTTCGCTGACACGCCAGCAGCAAAGGACCAAAAAACAAAGGACATCG
>ERZ1463035.126-NODE-126-length-12902-cov-13.958823_pt1 | contig 12902 bp, 10 predicted proteins | sample MGYA00564486_ERZ1463035 | MGnify/ENA primary metagenome ERZ1463035 (study PRJEB39244, sample SAMEA3635149) | Helicobacter pylori | study: EMG produced TPA metagenomics assembly of PRJEB11511 data set (Assembly of a 5300-year-old Helicobacter pylori... | reverse complement strand
GAAGAAGGAAGAGAAGAAGGAAGAGAAGAAGGAATAAAACAATTGATATTGAAACAATACAGTAAGGGACTTTCTGTAGAATATATTTCGGAGATAAATGATTTTGATGTAGAATATGTAAGAGAGATAGTAAAGAACATTATACATTAGCAAGCTTAAACAAGTTCTCAAGAGGTAACTACTGAAAGTTATAGAGATATAATTTTAGTAGTTTTTTTGTTAAAGTGTTTATTTTGTCTACATTATATTGGTCAGTTAGATTTAGATATAAAGGAGGGTTTATGATGAATGAAGTGAAGGAATTTCAAACCATTTTACAGGTAATTGTATCCCGCTTAGTAAAAATGATTGCAAATGAGATGATTATTTCTGATAAAGAGGCCTTAAACAATCTTTATTCATCAAAACTATACGAAAAGCTGGAGCAACAGGAGACGAAGGTTTGGCATTTAAGTGTGCCTACGCTTTACAATATTTATATTGAAGAAATAAAAACAGGGAAAATTGTTTTCCCTGAGGAGGCATGAGAATGGAAGATAAATTGGATTTTTTAGTGTATTGTATAGAAAATTATAAAAATTCTAAAAATCTAAAGGGTAAGGAAGCTTTAGACCTCTTTAATAATTACAGAGTTTTTGACTATATTAATGCGAGTTATGAAGCATTACACACTACTGGAAGAGAATATATTATAGAGGATCTTAGTATTTATATTAATTCAAGACAAAAATTTGATTTAAATTAGTAACCAATAAATGGGCCACATAAGCAGCCTGTTATGTGTAAATGAATAAACAAGAAGCGAAAAATGGAAATGCGAAGCTAGGCGAAGATGGGATATCTGATGTGAATTTATTAACTACTGAAAGTTATAGAGATATAATTTCAGTAGTTTTTTCGTTGTTAAAGTATTTATTCTACGACATCATAATGTTCTTATGACTTATCGGATTTTGATGCATATAATAATGTAATGAATCTATAATACAGGGAGGATTTATATGCATTTAATTGGGTTATTCAAAAGCAGGATAACTGTAAAAAAGGGTAAGAGATTACTTGCTGATTATTGCAAGCTAAACGGATTCGAAGACAATACTACGCAGTGGAAAAAGGTTACTTTTGCTAAACATTGTTTTGCATATAAAATAAATAGCCACAAAAGGGTAGCAAGAAATTGGGTATCATTTCACTACATGAGAGAAAACAACAAATACAGTATATGGATTGATTTGGTAACTGAAGAGATAACAGAAGTTTTAAGGGAAACAGTTTAGAGAGAGAACCAGCAATAATTATGTGTTGCTGCTTTTTGTTTTATTTAAAAACGCACAACTACTGCAAAACATGTCGAATAACAAGACAATTTGATGAGCAAAAAAAAATAAAAAAATAAAGGGAATAAGCATAGATTGTAGAATTTAAGATAATTAAGATAATTAAATTAAAATATAGAATTTATTTCTACCGTGTTTAGGGGGACTTTAAAATGATGATTAAAAATAAAAAAAATATATTTATTGGTATTATAATATTTATTTTATTAAGTACAATAACACTTACATTATTTATATTTTCAAAAAAGAATGTGAGTAATAAAGAGAGTACAGCAGTAGTCAAAAATACATTAGGATATATAAGTAAGACGGACAAAAACTCTTTTTATGTTTTAGAAAAAGGCACGTGGAACAAAATGTTTATAAAAGGGGTTAATATTGGAGCTGGAAAACCAGGCGCTTTTCCTGGAGACGTTGCAATCACGTACGATGAATATTATAGATGGTTTGGCTATATAGCTAACATGAATGCAAATACAATTAGAGTTTATACAATTCAAAGACCTCAATTTTATAATGCTTTGTATGATTTTAATAAGAAGGCTGAAGAGGCTGGTAAAAAACCTATTTATATTTTTCATGGCGTGTGGGTCAATGAAAATGATATTGCAACGATTAATGATGTTTATGGAAATAATGACAAGATATTAAAGGATGTAATAAAAACAGGTAATGAGACTGTTGATGTATTACACGGAAATGCTTACATTCCAGTTAAAAAAGGTTATGCAGACGGTACTTATACATCAGATGTTTCAAAGTATGTCATTGGGTGGATTTTGGGTATAGAATGGGACCCTGCTTTTGTAGTAAGCAGCAATCAAAACAATCCGAGTAGGACTAATTATAATGGTAAATATCTTTATACAAAGGGAGCATCACCTTTTGAAGCCTTTCTTTGTGATATTGGAGACAAGGTTATAGAATATGAAATGACAAAATACAAAATGCAAAGACCAGTCGCATTTTCAAACTGGGTAACAACTGACCCATTAAAACATCCCAATGAACCATACAAAAATGAGGACTTGGTAACAGTTAATGTGGAACATGTTAAATACCATAATACTTTTAAGGCAGGTATGTTTGCATCTTATCATGTGTACCCTTATTACCCAGATACCTTCAGTCTTCAGACTAATTATGTTAAATTCAAAGGTACGGATGGAAAACCAGATCCTTATTTAGCTTATTTAGAGGAGATTAAAAAATTTCATACTATGCCTGTTTTAATATCGGAATTTGGTATTCCAGCTTCAAGGGGTAAAGCACATGAAAACAAAGTAACGGGATTTAATCAGGGATTTGTAGATGAGAAAGCTCAAGGGAATATGTTAGTGAAAATGATGAATGATATACATTTCGCTGGTCTTGCTGGAGGATTAGATTTTTCGTGGCAAGATGAATGGTTTAAGAGAACATGGAACAATAATGATCTTGACTTGCCAGATTCTAGACCATTCTGGCTTAATGCACAGACAAATGAACAACATTTTGGTCTTTTAGCACTTGATCCAGGAAATAAGAAAAGCATCTGTTATATTGATGGTATTTATGATGATTGGGTCAATGATAAACCACTAGTTACAAGTGATAATACTAAACTTTATGTCAAAAGTGACGAAGCGTATGTATATTTAATGATAGATGATAAAAATTATGATTTTAAAAATGACACTTTATTGATACCCATAGACACAATAAATGGGCAGGGTAATAAAAAATTCCTTCCTTATAAGACAACGTTTAGCAGCGGTGCAGATTTCGTAATTAAGATTCATGGAAAAAATGATTCACACATCCTAGTAGATTCATACTATGACAATTATTATTTTAGATATGGTGTTTTAACAAGTCTAATAAAAACACAACCATCTTATGAAATTAAAAATACAGGAAGATTCAACCATATAATGCTAAATCTTAATAAAGAATTTGTTGTACCAAAGCTAGGGACTACTATTCCTTTTACTGGTTATGAGACTGGATTACTTAAATATGGCAATGCAAATCCAAAGGATACTGATTTTAATTCGCTTAGTGATTTTAATTATAATAATGGGAAAATCGAAATAAGAATTCCGTGGCAACTACTTAATGTTATGGATCCATCTGGGAAATATGTGATTGATGATATGTATGCACAAGGAAAAATATCACCGTTAAAAGTGGATGGGTTTAAATTTGGAGTAGAAAACATGAAAAATGGTGGATCTGCGAATTTAACAATGAGTGAATATGATTGGAAACCATGGGAAAAGCCTACGTATCATGAAAGATTAAAACCTTCATATTACATCTTACAAAAGGCATTACAAAAATTAAAATAAAAACTTTTCGATCAAATAATAAATAGTAAATGAGGAATGAATATGGGAATAAGACATATTAAGATTAAAATATTAATTTTTGTATCATTATTTTTAGCATTATTGACACCTTTTATATTGTGGAGGATTATGCCAAAGAAGAATCTTCAAATAGTTGTATTAAATAAAACTTTTCCTATTCTATCGTCATCAAAGGGTAAAATAACCGGATTAGATTATAGCAAACAAAGTGGACTATTTTGGGCCATGGATCACCTTAGAATAAAAAATCCAGATACTAATAAATTGTATAATACGACTAAAGATTATTATGGAAATTTTGTTGTTGATGGAAAACTTTCAAATAAACCTCTAAGTAAATTAATAAAAGTGCCAGACGTAATTTATATTTCAGATACCTATGGAACAGGTGACTCTAAAATCAATGGTAAAGAAGCAAAGGGTATTTCGGGCCTTACTAAAGATGAAGTTGGCTTAATTGCAACATCGGCCGCTAAAGGAACAACTATTATTGGGGAATATAATATAGCAAAAGAGCCTACAAAGGCAAGTGTGTCGAATGAACTTTCTGATATATTTGGAGTTAACTTTACTGGCTGGGCAGGCAAGTTTTTTACTGATTTGTCATCTACTCATGATGTTCCAAATTGGATTAAAACAATATATGAATCACAATACGGTAAAAAGTGGGACATAACTGGCGCAGGAATAGTAATAGCGGGGAATAATAGAATTATAATTCTTAAACAGGGAAAAGACTTTAAAGGAAAATCAATAAACTTTTCAATGACCAGCGGCAAAGGGTTTAATCTAAAAACTATTAATTATTATAACTGGTTTGAAATTGTAAAACCAAAAGACGATAAATCAGTTATTGCTTGGTATGATTTGAATTTGACAGCTGACGGAGCAAAACAAATGAAATTATTTGGACTAGGAGAGAAATTTGCTGCAATTATCATGAATAAATCTAGTGTTAAAAAAACATATTACTTTGCTGGTGATTTTTGTGACTATAGGGAAACTGTAAAAGCATATTCATTTTTAGGTGCAGCAAATTTATATAAAATGTTCAGCATTGATAGTGAAGGCGATAATTCATATTTTTATTGGAATTTTTATCAACCGTTTATGTCAAAGGTATTAAAAGAACTTAAACCATTGGACAAAAATATTGTTTTTAAGTCTAACGAAGGGATTACTAAAGATGGTACGAATCTTGCGTCAAAGGTTTCTTCTAAGTATATGTCTGTTTATCAAAATGGAGTTTGGAATAAGATGTACGTGAAAGGAGTGGATATAGGAACTTCCATGCCAGGTATTGCTAAAGGAAAATTTCCAAGCGATAACATAGTATATTCGTCGTGGCTCCAAAAGATAGGAAAGATGAATGTTAACTGCATAAGAGTTTATACACTTATGCCTTGTGGATTTTATCGTGCACTTGATATTTATAATTCTCTTAATCCAGATAAGAAGTTATATTTGTTTCAAAATATATCGGTAAAGGATCAGAAAAAGGATCAAAATTTTATTAGTAAAGATTATAAAAAAGCTTACCAAAAGGCTACGCAGGATACTATTAATGCTATTCATGGAAAAACATCAGTTAAAATAAATGATGGACAAGATTCAGATTTATATATTAATGATGTTTCAGGGTACGTACTTGGATATTTAGCAGATCCAGGCTTAAACACAACTAATGTGATAGCAACTAATAAAGCCAATCCACTATATAAATATAAAGGAGAATATGTTTCATCTGGAATTAATTCTAATCCGACAGAATCATGGCTAGCATCCATTAGTGATGAAATATATAAATATGAGCAAAAGGTGTACAAGATGCAACATCCAGTGGCAATTACAATGATACCGGAACTTGATGTTCTTCATCACGATAAGGCAGGGGTTAACAGGATTGATGACTTGGCTACAATTGATATTAATAATATTAACATTTCAAGCAAGGTTAAGTGTGGATTCTTTGGTGCTTATAACATTTTCCCTGATCATCCAGGGTTTATGGCGGGGGAAACAGGTAAGGTTAAACCTGGATATACTTTCTACAAACAATACATGGACAAGTTTATGAAAACTCAAAAAAAATATCCTGTTTTAGTAAGTGAATTTGGTATTCCTACAAATATGGGGGCAGCTCGAATAAAAGGACTTGGATACGCAAAGGGTGAAAATAGTGAGGTTATACAAGGACAAGGAATAGCAACTATGATGAATATAATAAAAAACAGCGGCTGTATGGGTGGTCTTATTTATGAATGGGCTGACGAATGGGGGAGCAGTGGGCCTAGCACAGCGTCTTTAATGATACCGTCTGAGAGAAGTAATTTATGGCATAACATGATTGAACCTGCTCAGAATTATGGGATTTTAGCTTTAGAATCACCAGTTCCCAAAGACTATTCTACAACGATCAAGGCAGTAAAACCCTTACAATCAATAGCATATACAGCAGATGAATCTTACCTGTATATAAAATCAAGTTTTGACAAATTACCTGATTTTAATAAAAAAAGTTTGTTGATTTATTTGGATACTATTGATAAAAGGAAGGGAGAACATATGCTAACACCTAATAAAAATGAAAATTGGTCAGGTGTTGAGTATGAAATTAACATACAAAATAAAAATAAGGCCAATCTATTGGTAACACCAACTTATAATACAAGTAAAGGATCTTATTATACTAGTTTGACAACTACTAGTATTTTTGAAAATGAATCCACTTTGGTGCAAGGGAACTTTGATGATAACATTAATAATTTTTATTTTGAGGGTACTAGGCTTTATATAAGAATCCCATGGACACAATTAAACGTTACAGATCCATCTAGCCTACTAGTATTAGATGACAAGAAAAATAAAGGGACAGTTAATGTGATAGATAAGTTAAGAGTGAGAACAACTGAAGGTATAGTGGGGTCTGTTATTATTAAGGATAAAATAACGAAAAAGATAGATTATCATTTCCCAAAAAACATTTATGATTCAGGAAATAGAGCATTTACTTGGAGCACTTGGGAAAAGCCAAATTATGTTTCACGTAATAAAAAAAGCTATGATATTATAAAAACAATCCTTGCACCTTAACTTAAGGTAAGGAGCATAATTAATGATTTGTTATAAAAATACAGATAGAAAGGGGAATAAATATGGATAAAACAGCATCGTATTTATTGATTATTTCAGCAGGATTATTGGTGATTTATAGTGCTTTAATTATTTATGTGTGGTTTTTTAGATACTTCAGTGATTTAACAACTAATAAAGAAAAAGGGAACTTAGAGAGGATGTTTTCAAGAATTTTAAAAGTTACAAATAATGAAACAGTTAATTTTGGAAACATAAAAGAAGTTCAAGAACTTACGTCATTTGTTAAAGGGAGTGGTTCAAGAAAAGAATCATTAATTAATATAATCATTAATTATGAGGATGATTTTATTGAAACTAATCATCCTTTATTAATGAATTTATGTGAAGTAACAGAAATTAAATCATACTTAATAAAGAGGCTTACTTCAAAAAGTTCTTTTAAAAAATCATTAGCTTGTCGTCAGCTGGGTATTTTAAAACTTGAAAATACTGCGAAATATATTCGTAAACTTAGTTATTGTAAAGATAAGGATGTCAGATATAATGTATTTCTAACTCTTGCAAAACTTGGTAACTTAGAAGGGATAGTGGACATATTAACAAAAGACTATGAAGATGTACACTTATCTCACCGGGCGGTTATTGAGATAATTTCATCTTTTACTGGATCAAAACAAGAGTTGTTTCAAAAAACTTTACCACTTAGTGATGATTATGTCAGAGGAGTTTTAATAAAAGCTGCTGCCCAATATAAAATTGAAGGACTTAGAGATTATTATATTAAATATTTAAAGAGTGAGGATAAGAATCTTAGAATAGCATGCATTAGAGCTTTGTGTGATCTTAAAAATTCTAATAATGAAGAGTATATAATAAATATGCTTTACGATAAGCAGTGGGAAGTAAGAGCAGCAGCTGCAAAAAGTCTCCAAACAATTGGTACGAGTAGTAGCTTTGTTGCACTTGCAAAAACTGCTGGCGATAGTGAATGGTGGGTAAGACATAACGCTGCATGTACTCTTATTTTACTCAATGGTGGAAAAGAATATGCGACAAATATAATAAATTCCAAGGATAAATACGCAAAAGAAGCCGTTGAAAATGCTATAGAAATGATATCATAATCAAAATTTAGTCTAAAACTAAGGAAGGTGGGATGTATAAATGTATATACTTAGAATGTTTATTATATCTTTTAGTGTGTTTTGCATTATATATACAATCGCAATAAATATTTTTTATAATGTGCAAATGGGTATTTCATTTTTAGATATATTAGGTTATATGAAAAAGATGAAAGCTTCTGATTACAAAAGATATAGTGAATCAAAAAACATGATTCCAATATCTATAATTGTACCTGCTTATAATGAAGAAAAAACTATTGTTGATAATATTAAATCTTTACTTTCGTTAAACTATTTGGAATACGAAATTATTATTGTAAATGATGGTTCAAAGGATGATACAAAAGAGAAAATAATAAAAGAATTTAATCTTAAGAAGGTAAATCAACCTGTAAAAAACAGTTTGAAGACTAAGGAAGTTTTAGGAATTTACCGTAATACAAACTATGAAAACTTAATACTTGTAGATAAATTAAATGGAGGAAAAGCGGATGCACTTAATGCCGGCATAAATATATCAAAATATCCTATTTTTGCATCTATAGATGCGGACTCTATACTAGAAAAAGATTCTCTTATTAAGCTTACAATGTCATTTGTTGAAAAACCGGAAACAATAGCAGTAGGTGGAATTGTAAGGATTGCAAATGGGTCTATAATTAAAAACGGGGAACTTATCAGAATGAATATCCCTAAAAGCAAAATTGCAATATTTCAGATTGTTGAATATCTTCGTGCTTTCCTTACTGGACGTGCAAGCCTTAGTAAATTACACTCTATCTTGATTATTTCTGGTGCATTTGGAGCTTTTAATAAAAAAGCTGTTATTAATTGTGGGGGGTACAAGGTTAATATAATTGGTGAGGATATGGAGATAATTGTAAGACTTCATAAAACAATGAAAGACCAAAAGAAGAAGTATAATATTGAATTTTTGGCAGAACCAATATGTTGGACTCAAGCGCCTGAATCCTTTAAGGATTTAAGAACTCAGCGTAGAAGATGGCAAATCGGTTTATTTGATACATTATTAAGTTATAAATCTATGATATTTAACCCTAAATACGGAACCATCGGTATGATATCATTACCATATTATTGGATATTTGAATTATTAGGTCCAATTATTGAGTTTCTAGGTTATATATTTATACCTCTAGCTTATCTGTTTGGCTTACTACATTTTGATATGTTTATAATTTATCTTATTATTGCATTTCTACTTGGTTGTACATTATCAATGGGCAGTATATTACTTGAGCAGGTATCGTTTTGTAAATATTCATCACTTAAGGATACAATGCATCTTATGTTATTTGCAGTAATTGAGAATTTAGGCTATAGACAACTTACTATACTTTACCGTATTGAAGGTATTTTTAAATTTAGGAAATTGCGTCATTCATGGGGAACTATAGAAAGGAAACAATTTGTTCCAAGTAATGAGGAAGAAGAGATGTAAAATAAATCAATAATATAAAGGAAATTATCTTTTTATGAAGAATATAACATTTATATTATATATTATATATAATACTTATATTATATAGGGGGAGAATTGATTTGAATAATTTGGAAGTATTAAGAAAAAGAAACTTACTTATGGCAAAAATAATGTGGATAATGTCTTTTATTTATATTGTATTTTCAGTATTAGCTGGGATTGATAAAAAAGGGGTAATTACTATTGCACCGATACTAGTGGGTATAAGTATTTTACTTAGTGTTCTTGTATGGAGAAAAATAATTGAAGATAAGATAAAGTACATAGCTGCAGTAGGACTATGTATTACTCATTTTTTATTTGTGCTTATGTTCCATGATCTTGATGGTTTTTTAATTGCATTTGTAGTTATGGTTGCAATATCCTTATATCAGAGTTACAAGACAACAATACTTTCAGCAATTTTAGTAGACGGTACATTGATATATGGCTTTTTTTCACAAAGTGGAAAGATGTATGGTACGTATAATGACCCATCGGGATTAGGTACTGTACTTGTGGTATTTTTAGTTATATCTATTTTATTTTTTATACAAATAGGTGCAACGCAAAGATTAAATAAACAAGTAGAAGTGAAAATGAATGAAATACAACTTTCAAAAGAAATTGTTGATAATGTGTTAGTAAAACTTCAACTTTCTATTAGCAATTTTGTTAATTTTAGTGAGGAGTTACAAGGGAATGTAAATGCGTCAGGTAAGATTTCTGAGGAATTAGCTTCTGGTTTTAAGGAAATAAGTTTAAATGTTGAAGCTCAAACTGGATTAATAGGTGGAGTGAATAATGAAATAGATACAGAGACTGAGTATATAAAAAGTGTAGCAGCAAGATCAAGTGCTATGCGCTCTCTATCAGAAAATACTTTATCTAAAGCTAAGGAGTGTGGCAATAACATTACTTTCTTGTCAAAGGAAATGGAGAAAGTATCAACAAGTGTAGAAGGGGCAGTTTTAATTACTAAGGATCTAAATTTTAAGGCGGATAATATTGAAAGTATATTGGTAAATGTAACTGCTATAAGTAAACAGATAAATTTATTAGCATTAAACGCAGCAATAGAGGCAGCAAGAGCTGGTGAGCAAGGCAAGGGTTTCTCTGTAGTAGCTGATGAAGTTCGAAAATTGGCTGAGCAATCACAAAGTTCTAATCTTGAGATTTCAAATATTTTAGGGGACATCAAAAGTAAGATAGGAGAAGTATCCACTGAAATTAATGAACTTCAAACCTCAGCGGGCACTAGTAATGAATCTGTAAACAAGGTTATTAAAGCGTTTGAAAGCATAAACTTAAATTCTAAGGAAATGTTAGCTAAGGCATCAGAGGTAGATACTATGACTTTAAAAATAGAACAATCTTCTTCTGGGGTATTAGGCAATATTACAAATTTAGCGGCTACTGCGCAAGAAACAGCAGCTTCTGTTGAAGAAATCTTGGGCGGAATGAATGAACAAAATGTACGGATGGGAAATATCGTAACAAGCTTTAAAGATTTAGAAAAATTCATTGGTGAACTTAGAGCGGTTAAAGCATAAATGAAAGGTACCTATAGCCCAAGGGCAATAGGTACCTTTAAAAACGTTTACTTGAATTATTTACCCCACCAATCCCATTTTGTAAAGGAGTATGGAACAAATCCCATTGGATCAATTTTGTTAAAGTATAACATTTCTCCAGGTTCTAATGTGTTTGTACTAACTGTATACTGAGAACCTATCATTCTTACTACTTCTAGCTCTGCCCATGGATCATGTGGAGAATCAGTAAGTACTACAGTTGCGGTTGCTAATTTATCCTCTTTTACATCATCTATTGCTAATTTTTGTTTTATCAAAGTAGGACTTAATAAGAAACCACATCCATCAGCTGCTTTAGCATAGAGTATGTTATACATATATTCACTTACGCCTTCATTAAATTCTTCTACTTTACCGTCTTTATTTAAATTGCCTGATATATCAGCATTAACTGTAAAAAATTCTATTCCATTACGACTAATTTTACCTATTGCTTTACCATCTTTCACTTCAAAATCTATATTTGCCATTTTCTTTGGAAGTCCACATACTTCTCTTCCCATGGACATTGCCATTCCGTCAGTTATTGGCATGGATAAACAGTATCTACCTACTACTCCATCACACTGTGCAAGGATAAACAAACCAGCTTCTTTGTAACCTGGAGCAAAGCTTGTTTTAGGATAATTGGCTACGAAGGTTGAAACTAATGGTTTGCCTAATACTGGTTTTAATGGAGCTGGAAGTAATTTTGCTATAACTTCTGGTTTGGTTTCCCAAACTGTATTTAATGTCTCAGCACCATAAAATACTGTTTTGCTGCCTTGTAATGATTTTAATTGTTCCATTGTTTTTGTAAAACTATGCATAATATACCCCTCCTAAATTTAAATGTATTATATCTTACTAAAGCATGTATGCTTTTTCAAATCCATTAAGCACTGCATCAACAACTCTACCTGGTTTTAGAACATCTCCTAATAATTCAACAATATCATAATGCTCTTCAACCTGAGTTACTATTTCCTTATTTGATTTAACCCCTAAAGATAAAACTACAACATCGGTTTTTATAGTAGTAACTTTTTTATCTTTAGTGTTTTCAATATCTATTTCACCATCTTTAATATTTGTAAGTTTGCTACAAGGAAGCATTACTACTCCAGCTTTGGCAAGTCTCATACTTATATCAATTACATTAGGCAAATACCCTGAAGGTCCAATTTTATCTGCCATTTCGATTACTGTTACTTTATTTCCTTTTGAAGTTAATAATTCTGCTATTTCAAGTCCTGTCATTCCAGAACCGGCAATCACTATATTTTTATTCTCTAAGACTACTTTGTTTTCTAAAACATCAGTTGAGGTATATACAAAACTCTTGTCTATTCCTGGAATAGGAGGGACTATAGGGTTTGATCCTGAACTAATAAATACTGCATAGGGATTAATTTCATTGATCTTTTCTAAAGTAGCTTTTTCATTTAATCTAACCATTACGTTTAATTTCTTAATAGCTAATTTTTGATATTCTAGGAACCAATCTAATTTTTCCTTTAGTGGAGGTTTAGTAGCTAGGTAGACATTGCCACCTAAACAGTCTTTTTCTTCAAATATTATAGGTACAAATTTTCTAAGTGCTAAAACTCTAGCTGCTTCCATTCCAGCTGGGCCACCTCCAACAATTACTACTTTTCTATCGTCGCCGGTTTTTGGAAAATCTAAATATTCAAGTTCTCGTCCAACTCTTGGATTAACAGCACATTCTATATTCCCACATTTCATAATGCTTTCTATACAGTTCAAACATGATATGCAAGGGGTTATATCTTCCTCGCGACCTTCTTTTGATTTATTACCCCATTCTGGATCTGCTAATTGCGCTCTACCTACTGCAACAAAATCTAAATTATCTTCTTTTAATATAGTTTCAGCCATATCAGGTTTTCTAATTACATCGCAAGCAATTACTG
>ERZ1463035.125-NODE-125-length-13033-cov-13.206657_pt1 | contig 13033 bp, 14 predicted proteins | sample MGYA00564486_ERZ1463035 | MGnify/ENA primary metagenome ERZ1463035 (study PRJEB39244, sample SAMEA3635149) | Helicobacter pylori | study: EMG produced TPA metagenomics assembly of PRJEB11511 data set (Assembly of a 5300-year-old Helicobacter pylori... | reverse complement strand
AGAAAGTGAACCTAAAACAGAAGAAAAAGTACAAGAAATAAAACCTACAGAAGAGGTTGAAATAGAAGTAAAGGAAGAAGAACCAGTGGCAGAAGAGCCACAAGTTGATTTAAAGTCATTAAGCTACAATGATTTAAGAAAGTTATGTAAAGAAATGGGCATATCTTCAAAAGGAACTAAAGCAGAACTTATTGAAAAACTATCATCATCAAAAAATGAACCTGTAGTAGAACCTAAAGAAGAAAGCAAAGAAATAAAACCTACTAAAACACCACAACTTAAAGAAGAGGAAGTCCCAGTAGAAGAACCTCAACCAGTAGTAAGCAATGTTAATGAAGACGTAAAGCCTTCATTTAAGAAGCCTACACTATCAGATAGAGTAGAAAAAGAACTAGAACAATATTCAGATGAAGAGATAAAACAATTATTAGACGAAACAGGAATATCATCAAAAGGGCAACGTCAAGCTTTAATAGCTAAAGTAGTAGACGCAGTTGAAAAAGGACAAATAGAAATATCTGATGATGAAGAATATGAAGAGCCAGTAGCAGAAGAAAATCAAGAAGTTGCTGTGCCTATAGAAGAAGACCCTCATGTATTAAGTGCAGAAGAAGGAGAAGAATTAGAACAACAATATTCAGATGAAGAACTTACAGACCCAATGGAAGTATATAACTTTAAATCAACTCCGGAAAGAGAAAGAGCAATAATGGAAGTGAAAGATGAAACTCATAAAGCAATAGTAGACCTTTCTGAATCAGATTTAAATGAGACTTTAGCTTCATGCTATACTCCGGACGAAGGTGTAACTAATGATTTACCTAGAACTGAAAGAGAAGAGTTACTTGAAAATATGCAATATAGATTAATAGATGATGACGGTGTATCTCATGATTTTTCAGACCCTTATATACTAAATGGTAATCCAAGTTGTTGTGGTCACTTCCTAGAACAAGTAGGAGACGATTTAATGTGCCCTGTTTGTGGGACATCATATTCAGTAGAATAATAAAAATAAATTAAATATAGATAAAGACTAAGTGTAAAAGCTTAGTCTTTTTAAAAGAAAGGAAGTATTTTTATGTTAAACAGTGAAATTACCAATGAAGCTTTTGGGACTAATTTAGAAATAGCTAAAGCAAATACACTAGATATACTTAAAAAATTTAATAATCACAATATGCTACCTAATTTAAGTACTTGTATAACCCTATTATATGAATCAGTACATTCAGACGTAGTTGAAATACACACATATATAAAAGATAATTATAATGTAGATGTACCTTATAAGGTTATAACTTCAATATATATGCAAAAATTATTAAATAGTATAGGAAGAGGGGAGTAAAACAATGAAAGTACAATTATTAACTTATACACCTAATCCGGAATTAGTAGTAGCAAATAGTGCTAGACTATGCTATTCTTCCATAGGAATAGACGAACTTATAGATAAATATACAGATGAACAAAACGGTAAATTAATAGACAAGTTAGCTAAAATGGGACACTTTTCACCTTTTGAACACGTTAGTTTTACATTTGGAATTGAAGGGGTATCAAGAAGTTTGACACATCAACTAGTCAGACATAGAATAGCCTCATATTCTCAACAGTCTCAAAGATATGTAGCCATGAAAGATTCCTCTTTTGTAATGCCTTCACCTATTAGTAAAAACAAGTATATATCTCAATTGTATGCTAAAGGTATTGCAGAATGTAATAAGTATTACAAAGATTTAAGTATCAGTATATTAGCAGTAAAATTAATTACAGAAGCTGATGTAAAAGAGATAGATAATGTAATAACACATTTAACTTATACAAATAAATCTAGGGCACAAATAATTAATAGTATCATAGAAGAACCTTTAAGTAATCTAGCTAGTAAATATTCTTTAAAGTATAAAGAATTATACCCAAAAAGCTATAATAAATTTAGTAAAGAAGCTTTAGAAAATGCTAGATATATATTACCTAATGCTTGTACTTCTAAAATTATAGTTACTATGAATGCTAGGGAATTAATGAATTTCTTTAAGCACAGATGCTGTAACAGGGCTCAAGATGAAATTAGAGTACTTGCATGGACTATGTTAAAAGAATTAAAACAAGTAGCACCTAATATATTTAAGTATGCAGGACCTACTTGTTATACTAAAGGGGTTTGTAGTGAAGGTAGCATGAGTTGTGGTAAACCATACACTAAGCTATAATCATTACAGATTAAACTAAACTAAATAAAAAAAAAATATTTGAGGAGAGATTAATATGAAAAAAGAAATGTTTATGGATTCAAATTTAATAACTAGTTGGGGTATGCCCCTTTCGAGATTTTGCGATTCAGTACATGAAGGTAAACAAAACGAGGACGATAAAAAAGTAAAAATCTTTATGACTAATTCCATATATACATTGAATTGTTCTCAATTTAAAAAATTAGATACAGACACCTTGAAACAAAAATATGCTTCACAATTATTAGTGTTTGTTGTAAACAGTGCTATGAAAAAAGGAGATATTAAAGCATATGTAGCTATGAAAGATGACTATATGTTTATAGAAAAACTAGACTTAAAACCTTCTTTAACTAGAGAACATTTATTTAATGCCTTAAAGAAGCACTTAGTAAGAGAATATTACGATTTATACAGAGATACACAACAAGGACTATATCAAACATTCTCTAATGTAATTTTAGTAGAAAACTGTACAACTGTTTATGCTTTAATAGTACCTGTATTATTAGCTCATGTAGACTTAGGAAATGAATCAATTAGAAAAGGCTTAGCAATGCTAACTAACAGAGTATGTGAGGATAATAATATAAAACTACCTAAATATTCATACACACAAATACAAGGAGGAAAGGACATGTATGACTTATTTAGACAAGCTATTATTAAAGATACATGGAGGTAAAATGTATGTTTGAATATAGAATAACTGGAGAAAACTTATATGGTTATACTACACCTATAAAATCCATTGAAAGTGGCAATCTTATTTATGAAGGATATTTAAGTATAAATGAAGACGTAAAGAATACATCTAATTTAACTCCTTCGGATATAGATAAATTAACCAAAACTAAGCTAACATTAGAGTGCTTACATGATAATGACAAAGAAATGGAATTTAAAGTGTTAGCACCTATTGAAATGAAAGATTTAATAGTAACTGTATATAAATAAAGGAGAGTGACCTAGAATGATACATTTAGATGTAATAGGAGAATATGGTAGTGATGACTACTTAAAAGTAAAAAATGCCCTAGAAACAGAAGAAATACCCTATACTTTTACAGAGTATAAACAATTACCTAGAAAACAAAGAGAGGATTTAATGAATAGACACGCCTTCTCTACACCAATAATACTTATGAATAATCAGATATCAACTTTAGATGAGGTTATTAATAAATTTAAAGATATGAGAGGAGAATTACTAAATGACTAAGATTAGAGGATTTGAACCAGTAGACATTAAATTTAGAAAGAATCCGGAAGCACCTATATTACCTTTAAGAGGTAGTAAAACAAGTGCTGGATATGACCTTTATGCTGTGGTAGATTTAGATATAAAACCACAAGAAAGTGTATTCTTTTGGACAGACATAAAGGCTTATATGCAACACAATGAAGTACTTGAATGTTATGTTAGAAGCTCAGTAGGAATTAATTTAGATGTAACCATGACAAATACTGTGGGTATTATAGATTCTGATTACTATAATAATCCTAAAAACAATGGAAACATAGGAATACACCTAAAAAACAATAAACCTCAATTTAAACTAGAAGGTTCTTTCAAACAAAAAGTAATTACTAATGTTAACTTCCTTACTGGAGTAAAAGAAGAAGACATAATTGATATACCTATAATAAAAGATTTAACTAAAGAAAATACAATACACATCAAAAAAGGTGAAAGAGTAGCTCAATGTATATTTAAAACTTACCTAGAATCTGATAATTGTAATTCAGAAAATGAAAGAACAGGTGGTATAGGGTCAACTAATGAAACTTTAGATACCCCTCAAAATGTACAAGCTATATCAGAAACTGAAAATTAAAAATAGGTGCTTTAATTAGCACCTTTCTTATTTATAGGAGGCAATTTATTATGAAAACAATATTATTAATTGGTGGAAAAGCTGGTTCGGGGAAAGATACTATAGCAACATTACTACACAAGAAGTTAAATAATGCTAATACTAATGCTTATATAGTGCATAATGCAGACAAAGTTAAACAAATAAGTAGAGAAGTATTCGGTTGGGATTCCTTAAAGAATGATTTAGGTAGACAATTATTAGTTAATGTGACCAAAACAGGTTATGATTATGATAAGTATTTTTGGGAAAAGTATACTTATCAATTTATTAAGACAACTATACTTAAAAGCATGAAAGATGAATTTATAATTATACCGGATTGGCGTTATCCTAGTACTAAAGAATATTTTGACATGATATCTCAAATAGAATATAAGGACCTACAAGTAAAAACTATTTTAGTAGAAAGCAATAATATAGATGATGTAGCTTCAAATTCTAAAGATACAGTAATAAGGGAAAGTGAAGACACTATACCTAATAAGCCTAAAAATTATTTTGATTATATAATAGATAACACCACTCATATAGATACAGGTAGATATATACCTACTAGTGTATTTAAAAGATTATTAGGTGATGATTTATATGAATTTTTAAAGTTAAATGATTCTGAATCTAAAGTATTCTAACCATATTAGGAGGAGTTATGTATAAAATAATATATAATACTAAAAAGAAAAATATTATAGATGATATTATAGATGAAGAAACCGGGGAAATAATAACACCTAAATATGATAATTTAGTAGGAACTAGAGAATACATTAAAAGTGGTGTATTTCCTTTAGAACCTATGACAGCCAAAGAGTATTTAGATGAAAATATGCTAAATGATATGTTAACCTCTTCTAATTATTATGCCGAAGAGAAACTGGACGGAGTAAGAGGTTTATTATATATAAATAGCAAAGGAAGTAGACTATTTAGTAGAAATATATCAAAGCACACTAAATACTATATGGAAAACAGTGATAGTGTACCACATTTAAGAGATTTTAATTTTAAACAAGAAAAACTATCAGTAATAGACGGGGAATGTTTTATACCTAATAGAACCTTTAAAGAAGTGTCATCTACTCTTAATTGTAACTGGGACTTAGCTATAGCTAGACAACTGGAATATGGTTTTATAGTACTCAATACCTTTGATATTATAATGTATAAAGGTGTCTATGTAGCTAAATTACCTTTATATAAAAGAAAGAAACTATTATACTCCCTATTAAAAGAAATGAATTGCCCTTATATCAGATTAGTACCTTACTTTACAGATAAAATTCGAGTAGATTTAAAGAGTATTTATGATATATCCAATAAAATAGGGGCTAATAACTTTAAAGACTTATACCCTACACTATACAATGAAACTATGAAACAAGGTAATGAATTAATCAGTAAATTAGCATACTATCAATACATAGTTGCTAAAGGTGGAGAAGGTATAATGTTAAAAGATAAAGAAGGTAAATACTATCATAAAAGGGGAAGAGAATATACAAAGTATAAGAAGTATATAACTAGAGAATGTGTATTATTAGACTTTTCTACACCTACTAAACTATATACAGGGAAAGAATTAAATAACTCTAAAGCTTACTGGGACTATTACATTAATGATAAAGACGAACCAATAGTACAACATTTAACTATAGGGGAAGCTAAGAAATTAGGTTATGTACCTAGTACTAAATTCTATGCCACTAAATTAGTAGGTAATATGATTTTAGGGGTTAAAGTAGACCAAGCAGACATAGATAAATGGAAAAAGGTTAATAAAAAAGAACCCACTATCATAGAAAAGAATAATAATAAATATTTAGTTACAGTAGAATGTGCCGGTTTTGATGACACTTTAAGAGAATTAATGACTAAGAATATTAAAGATTATAACTCCGGGGAAGTAGTAGTTGAGATTTTAGCTAATGAGATATTTAAGAAGACAGGTAAACTTAGACACCCTCGTTTCCTAAGATTTAGAAATGATAAAACACCTAATATGTGTACATGGAATGACTATATAAATTGTTAAGTTTGTCAAAATTAAAAAATAAGTTAAAATAAAAAGTAGAACACGTAATCCATGTTCTACTTTTTTGTACCTAATAGGTACTACACAACTATTTGAGAAGAATGAGAAACTAATATGAATAAAATCTAGCTAATTATCTTAGCAACTATAGGATAACACTATTAAACATTAAAATCAATGAAAAGGAGTAAATTAATGAGTAAAAAAGTAAGAAATATTTTAATATTTTCAATTACCACAACTTTAATATTTGTAGGGACAACAATAGGAATATACAGAGTATATAAAGTGAATGACCAAAAACTGCACAATAACATAAATGATTTAAAGACAGAAATAAATAGTTTAAAAGAACACCAAAAACAACAGGAGAAAGATTATACAGATAAAGAAAAAGCACTACAAAACACTATAAACCAATTAGAAGAGCAAAATAAACAATTAGATGATACTATAAATGATATGCTTAAAAAAGTGTCTGTTAATACAGAAGACGTTACAGAACCCTCCGGGGTAACTTTATATCACCTAAAGAAAATGCTAAAAGGAACTAAATTAGAAGGCATAGAACAAGCCTTATTAAATGCAGAGAAAGAATATAATGTAAATGCTATATTTTTAACTTCTATAGTAGCTAATGAAAGTGGCTGGGGAACAAGTAAAAGAGCCCAAACACAAAACAATTTAACGGGATATGCAGTATATCATGATTTATCTAGGGGAACAACATTTAGTTCTAAAGACCAGTGTATATATGGAACAGCTAAATTATTAGCTAATAACTATTTAAATCCTAATGGTAAGTATTATAATGGTACTTCTATATATGATGTAAATACAATGTACTGTCAAAAAGATAATAAACCTAATAGAACATGGACTAAACAAGTTACCCAAATATGCAATGAATTGGAGAATAAAGCAAATAGTTAAGGAAGTGATATTAATGTTTATTATACTTTTAATTTTAAGCACTATGTTATGCAGGGCTTTAGATTTAGCAATAGATACTAAGGACCATAAAAAGAAAAGATATTGTTTGTATATATTAATCAGTTTAATTGCTTTAATAATATTAACTTTATATACAAATAGTAAGTATGATATAAGAACATGGGAGGTAACAGAGTTACTAAGAAATCCATTTAATATAATAACAGCAATAGTCACAATAATAGACACATATTTACTTAATACATTAGACCAAAAAATTAATTAAATAGCATATTATAATTAAATATTATATAATCTAGGTAGGACACCAGTTGTTCTACCTTTTTTGTTGGTTAAAATTAAGGATTTATAACTAGTATAATTTCAGTTGTATGTATCATAAATAGAAGGGAGGATTTATACAATGAAATTACTTTTAATAGCAATGGCACTAATGGTATTCACATTCTTTATAACTAATTATCTTATTAAGTGTTCTACACTAATAGTATATATAAGTTGTAGTCAACGAAAATTAATAGATAAAATAATAGCTAAAGCAAATGCCGGGAAAGTATCCACAACAAGTTTAGTAAATCTCGTCTACGATTTTTGTGAGATATATTCTAGTGTATCTTTTTACCCCTATCAAAAACAATTTTCTAAGAGATTAATACGTTCAGTATTAACCAATGACGGGGAAGAAATAACAGCATTATTTAGTAGACAATCGGGTAAATCAGAAACAGTTGCTACCACAGTAGGTGGTATGATGATACTATTACCTAGATTAGCACATATGCCATGTTTTGCAGATGATATAAGATTACAAAGATTTAAAGATGGTTTATGGGTAGGGATATTTGCTCCTACAATGAGACAAGCTCAAATAACCTATAACAGATTAAAAAAGAGAATAAGTTGTAAATCAGCACAGGCTATCTTTGCAGACCAAGACTTTGGATATGATTTTTCCACTTCTAATGGTCAAACTGTAGCTATAACTAATGGTTCTTTTGCTACTTGTATATCAGCCTCAGAAGGGTCAAATATAGAAGGAGAATCTTTTAAGTTAATAATCTGTGAGGAATGTCAGGATATATCTAACTATAAGATAAGGAAATCTATTCACCCTATGGGAGCTAGTTATAATGCTACTATTATAAAAATAGGAACAGCAACAACATTTAAAGGTGATTTCTATGAAGCCATAGAAAGAAATAAGATAAGAGACCATTCAAGAAAAGGAATACGAAATCACTATGAATATAACTATGAAATAGTACAGAAATATAATCCGGACTATGCTAAATATATTGAAAGAGAGAAATATAGACTAGGTGAAGACAGTGACGAATTCCAAATGGCTTATAACCTTAAATGGATACTGTCTAGTGGTATGTTCATTGATATAGAAAAGTTATTTGATAAATGTGGCATGGACATAGATTTAGTAGCCAGTGATAAAATAAATGTACATGTAGCCGGTATAGACTTAGGAGGTACAGGTGGAGATAGTACTATAATAACTATACTAGAAGTTGATTGGGACAATCCTGTAATAAGTGAAGAAAAAGTAAATCCGAAAACAGGTGAAGCAGAAATATATAGAGCATATGAAGTAACATTAAAAGCATGGTTTGAATTACAAGGAGAATATGAACAACAGTATCCTCTAATAATAGAAGCCCTATCTAATTTTAAATTAGCTAAATTAACAATAGACGCTACTAGAGAAAGTTCTGTAGCACAGAGAATAAAAGCTAATGTGCCTTTCGAGGTAGAACCTTTTGTATTTAGTAGTAAATCAAAGTCAGACCTATACAAATATTTAGATTCAGAATTAAAGTGTGGTAGAGTACATCTACCTAATTCTAAGAAGACACAGGAAACTAGAGAATATAAAGCCTTTGTACAACAAATGGAATCACTTCAAAAGTCATACTCCGGTAGCTATTTAGTAGTAAGTCACCCTCCGGAAAGAGGAGCACATGATGACTATCCGGACAGTTTAGCTCTAGCAGTATGGGCTAGTAGAGAAGAAAGCAACGCTTATAAGATAGAGACTAAACAAGTAAATCCTTTCCTTGAAAATACAACAAATAAGGTATATTATAAAAGTGTGAATAGGTACACATCACGAAGGAGGTAACTAATATAATGAAAAACTTTGCACACATTGTATCAGATTCTATGGACCCAGTAGCATACAATGACTTATGTTTATTAGATGTTATGGGGGAACTAAATAATACACAACAACTTAGATTATCAAGAATAAGAACAGCTTGGAATTTCTATGAAGGTTATCATTGGGAAGACATACCGGAGACAGATAAACCACAAATAACTACAAATTATTGTAGACCATTCGTAAATAAATTTGTGGCTTTTGAGTTAGGAAGTGGCTTCAAAATAGGAACTGATACAGAAATTTTAGATAAATATAAAGAAAATGAACCTACACATATAGACTTTTTAAATGATGTGTGGGATATTAGTAAAAGGGACACCTTATGTACAGAGTTAGGACAATCTAAAAGTATAACAGGGGACGGTTGGTTACAGATAAGATTCTATGAATCTAATGAACTACCTTTTCCTACATCTTTAGAGTATCCTAAAGGAATGATTAAGGTATCTGTTATACCTACTAATATAGTATTCGCAAAGTATGACAGCCATGAAAGAGATAGATTAACAGAACTAACTATTGCTTATCCTATCAATAAAACTAAAACTGGAATACTAGGAAATACTAGTACAGAAAAAGTAGTGTATAAACAAATATGGACAGTAGATAAGATACAAGAATTTGAAGGTAAGAATTTAATAAAAGATATACCTAACCCTTATAACTTAATACCATTCGTACAGATTAAAAACTTTCCTGTAGCCGGTAGAAGTGAGGGAGTGGGAGATTTAGAGGATTTAATCCCTTTAAATATAGAATTGAATATAAAGAAATCAGATGTATCAGAAATCATAGATTATCATTCAGCACCAGTTACAATAGTATTTGGTGGTACTACTTCTACACTAGAAAGAGGAGCTAATAAAGTATGGAGTGGTCTACCTAAAGACGCCAAAGTTCAAAATTTAGAGTTAACTTCGGATTTAAGTGCTAGTATGCATTACATTGATGATTTAAAGTCAGATATGCATGTAGTAGGTGGAGTACCTAAAGGAGCTCTAAGTGGAGAACAAAACATTTCTAATACTAGTGGTGTAGCATTACAATTCGTAAATATGCCACTAATAGAGAAAACGAAAATTAAAAGGGCAGAAACAAAGGAAGGACTTCAACTAGCTAATAAGATTATCCTACACATGGGACAAACAAGAAATTTAATTACCAAGCCACATGATATGCCCAACAAAGACTTTTATCATAATGAGGTTACCTTAGTCGACAACTTACCAAAAGACCGTTTAATAGAATTACAAGCTTTAGAAGCAGAATTAAAAATGGAAGTTGAAAGCGTTCATGGAGCTATGAAACGTTTAGGCAAGGTTGATATAGAGCAAACTTTAGACGAAATTAAGCAAGAAAAACTTGCTAAAGCTGAACTATCAGCAGATGTATCCATATTAACTATGGAGAAAACTATGGAAGCCAAAGAAAAATTGGGATTAGTAGACGAAGAAAATAAACAAGCAATACCAGTATCTAATAAATCACAAGGCAATCCTACACAGCCCAATAATAAAAAGCTAAATAGTGGTATGACTAATGGGGAAACCCAACAAGAATTAGTTAGAAAGACCACAATAGGAGAGAATATATCTCAAAGTGTAGCTAATAAGCAACAACAATAAGATATATTTTAATACTATGTAATAGTATAAACAGGTGACAAATTAAATATCTATATGTTAATATATAACTAAGGTCAAAAATATAATGTTTAATATCTAGGAGGTAGAATTTATTATGAGAAACAAACAAGCTTCATTACACATGGGAATCAACGATGTACTTAACAGGATATTTACTAAATTTAATGTAATTGCTTATGCAGAAGAACCACAAGGAGGAACTACTAATAGTGCTCCTACTAACTCAACAGCTCCTACTGGGAATGCACAACAACAAAGTGACCCTGTAGCACCAACTATCAATTTTGAGGATTTAATGGCTAGAGTAAGAAAAGAAGAAAAGGAAAAGCTATATCCTAAAATTGAGAAGTTACAAAAAGAAAATAAGGATTTAGTTACTAAGAACAATTCATATCTATTAAAGATAGGTAATCTACAAGCAGAAATAGACAGTTATAAAGATAAGTTAACTAAATCAAATTCCGGAGATTCAGAAGTAGTTAAGACTTTAAAAGCTGATTTAACTAAAGCTAGAGAAGAAATAGAAAACTACAAAAAGAACTCCGTAAATAAAGAAGAGTTAGAAAAGAGTATAAGAGACCAAGTATCTAAAGAATACGAAATCAAATTATACAAAGAAAGCAAATTAAATGAATTAAAGGGACATATAATTCCGGAATTAGTATTTGGGGAAACTAAAGAAGAAATAGATAAATCTTTAGAAGCTTCTAAGAAGAGATTCGAGGAAATAGCTAAATCATTAGGAGTAACACCTAATGCAAATGCTAACTCTAATAACAATATGGTTAATCCTAACATGAATACTAATAATGGTATAAACCCTAATGCTCTTAATGGTACTACTCAATTTGCACAAACAATACCTTCTGCTAACGTAAATACATCAAATTTAGCTACATCAGATATTAATTTTTCAGATTTAGCAAGTATGGACGTTAGAAGTCCTCAATATCAAGAAATAAGAAAGAAGCTAGGTTTAGTATAATAGCTTCAAGGAGGTTTATACATGAGTAAAAAGTTAAAGGGAATTATATTAAACTGTTTAGGAGTGAATAAGGCTTATGCTGAAACAGTATATCAAATGTCTACAGCAACAAACACTTCACAGCCTAATCAAACACAATTAACTGACGCTATAAGAACAGTATATGCTAAAGAAATAGAATATAAAGCATTACCTCAACTAAAATTTGAGCAATTTGCTACTAAGAAAACAGAACTAGGAGTAACTCCGGGACTTACTATCTCAATGATGAGATGGAATGACTTAACAGTAGACAAGTCATTAAAAGAAGGAGTGCCAATGGGTACTCAAAGTTTAAGTTCAAGCATGAAATCTATTACTGTAACTGAATATGGTAAAGCAGTAAAGGTATCAGAGCTATTACTTAAATCTTCTTTTGCTAATATTATGCAAGGAGCAGTAAACCTATTATCAAGAAACTATGCTTTAAGAAAAGATACTGTATTAAGAGACGTAGCATTAAAAGGAACTAATATAGTATATGCTAGAAATAAAGCCGGTGAAAAGACAGCAGATAGACAAAGTTTAACAGAAGACTGTACTTTAAAAGTATCAACAATTAAGGACGCAGTAGAAGTTTTAGCTACAAACAATGCACCAAAAAGACCGGAAGGCTGTTATATTTGTTTTGTTCACCCTCACCAATCAAGGGCATTAAGAGACGACCCAGCTTGGATAAATGCTTCTAACTATGGAGCACCTACTCAATTATTCACTGGAGAAATAGGTAAAATAGATGACGTTAGATTCATTGAAACAACTATCATGTGTAATGGTGGTAAGAAAGTTGCAACTGATGTAGCTTATAAGTTAGAACTACAAACAGGACAAGGTAGCAACAAAGTAGATGTATACCAAGCAGTAATATTCGGATTAGATTATTATGGTTTAGCTACTTCATTACCAGTACAATTAAGAGATAATGGAGTAGAAGACTTTGACAGAGAGCACAGCTTAGGTTGGTACTCAATCTTTGGAGCAGGTATCTTAAATGATGAACATGGTGTTGTTATAGAAACAGCTTAGTCACTAATATAAGGGTAAGGGAAAAGATCGGAAGAGCGTCGTGTAGGGAAAGAGTGTA
>ERZ1463035.124-NODE-124-length-13199-cov-13.290855_pt1 | contig 13199 bp, 12 predicted proteins | sample MGYA00564486_ERZ1463035 | MGnify/ENA primary metagenome ERZ1463035 (study PRJEB39244, sample SAMEA3635149) | Helicobacter pylori | study: EMG produced TPA metagenomics assembly of PRJEB11511 data set (Assembly of a 5300-year-old Helicobacter pylori... | reverse complement strand
TTTAGGAGGAGGACCGCAAAATTTTACAGACTTGTCAAGTGTTTTATGCAAAAAAGTGGGGGGATCAACAAAAAATAATAATACTAAGAATGAGTAATCGCAGGAGCTAAGGAGTTTCCGTGAGATCTCATTTAATGATAGGGGGCTACTTTATTTAGAGTATATTAATATTTTGAAAGTAACTCAATGGTAATTGAGTTACTTTCACATTGGGTCTATTATAAATCAGTTATTTAAACCATCTGATTATTCTTTTGAAGTTTAAACAAAAATCGCTCACTACATTTCCAATTTTTGAAAGGTACCTGGCACCTTACAAAAACTGGAACGGTTTTTGTTGCTATTCTTGTGTCTTTCATAAGGTCTCCTTCTTAAATGCGACTGATATATTACAATAATAATGAAATAGTCTTCAATTGTCAGCCTAAAATATTATATATGTTTACAATGTATGGCCTTTTTTTACGGTTTTTTAAATTAGATCTATTTATTTTTCTAAGTTAGTTCAATAAGATTTGTGTAACTTTATTGTTTTGTAAATTAAAATTCTACTGTTCATTGCAGATTTATATTATATTTCAAAATAGAAGTTAACTTCCGTAATAAACTATGTTGCATGAAATTATAAATAAAATTTTACAATCAAATTAAAAAAGCGGCTATAGAAAAAGAAGTTGAAATAGTGTACAAAAATGCATGTTTTTTAATTCACACTAAGCAAATTGAAAAATACCTAAAAGAAAATATAGATTGGAGTACAGCACCTTTAAAGGCTCCACAAATACAGCTAGATTTAGTAGATAAAATATCTAAGGATACACATCTAAACGTGTTTATTTTTAAAATAAGTTCTACCTTTGATTTTAAAGATGTTGTTGTGGAAATTAAACGCCTTGTGCTAAATTACAATAGAAAAATAAAGATTAAAGAAATGTTTAAGTTAACAGATATTAATATTGGAGTATTTTCACCAACATTATTATTAACGGAAACTCTACGAAGGAATTACACCTGGAAAGTATCAAAGTGTGCTTACTAATCAAAAGGAATAAATGTAACTAAGTGACAAGTTCTGTTTGTTAAGATTTCAAGATGAGCATATATGCAATTTATAATAGTCTTGAAGGATCTTTCATATAATCCCTAGGGCAAAGACCCTTAATTTTTTTAAATACCTTGCTAAAGTAAAAAGGGTCATTAAATCCAACGGCTTCCGAAGCTTCTGTAATTGAGTATCCAAGTAAAAGTAACTCTTCAGATTTTTGAATTCTTACCATATGGAGGTATTCAAAAGGAGTTTTATCATTGTAATCTTTAAACAACTTTCCAAAGTAACTAGGTGTGAGCTTCACTTCATGACAGATGTCCTCAAGAGTAATATTATGCATATAATGCGTTCGAATAAAAGATATTGATGTTTCTACAGGCTTATAAATTTTATAATTATCACTTGAATTATTAACCTGTTTAGCAAGTTCTAAAAGTATATCTAGGAATATACTTCTACATTTCATATTATAGTTATCTCTAGAATAATTCCAACTTGATGCTAAGTCAGTGAAATAATTTACAAGTGTTTTGCTATCATTTATAAGAGTAATATGGTTAAAAGGTAAGATATTAATATTTTTCACATTCCAGCTATCATGTTCCCTTGAAACACTGGCAATATCAAAGTTAACCCCAAATGCATGCATAAGGTTAGTTTTGGAAGAATAATAACCATAAGACTTCCCTGGAGGGTTATAAATTAACATGGAGCCAGAAATGGGTTCATCTTTTTCTTTAGTGATACATACCCCTTCACCAGATTCAATAAACATGAAGTTATGAAAATCACGGTCAACCGTTGGAATGTAATAGTTTTCATGGCAATACCTATTAATTACAAATGAAAAAGAAGGAATAAAACTTTGAAAATCAATGTCATTAATCAATTATAAATCACCCTCTCAAGATTTTATATATTACAGTGATATAATACAGGTTATCATTATATTGTACATGTATTAATAATAACATATGGATTATAATAGTTACATAGAAGATCATATTTTAAAGAAAGATTGGTGATGAAATTATTAATCAAAACAATCAATGGCTTGAGGAAGTGTGGAGTAAAATAGAAAAAAACATTCGCCAACAGTAGGGGAAATAGGTGTTGCATTTCCTGATATATTAAGAGAAAAGATAACAAATTAGAGGAGGAAGAAAGATGATATCAGATTTAAGTAAAGCAGATCAGGAATTTGTTAAATCAACTGTAAAAGCAATAGATGACAAGATGTCGTGGGTTGCAGACAAGAATAGAAACAAAATTCCTTACACAACCATTGATGGAAACTATGATGATCACTCAACAGATACGCAAGATGTTAATGACCCAATGGGATTAAGCTTTTGGACAAACGGATTTTGGCCAGGAATGATGTGGCAATTATTCAATCAGACCAAAGATAGGAAATATTGTGGATATGCTAAAGACGCAGAAGTAAAATTGGCAAAGACATTTGATTCATATTTAGGTTTGCATCATGATGTTGGATTCATGTTCTTGCCAAGTGCAGTTATAGATTATAAATTGACTGGTACTGAAGAAAGTCGGGTTCGTGGATTACATGCAGCTAACTTGCTTGCAGGTAGATTTAATCTGAATGGTCGTTTTATTCGTGCTTGGAATGATAAACCTGGCGAAGACCATAGAGGGTGGGCAATCATTGACTGTATGATGAACCTTTCTTTACTTTATTGGGCTTCCAATGAAACTAAAGATCCAAGTTACAAACAAATTGCAATGGCACATGCAGATACTGCACTAAAGAACTTTATTCGTAACGATGATTCTGTAAAACACATCATTGAGTTCAATTGTGAAACTGGAGAATATATTAAATCATATGGTGGGCAGGGGTATATGCACGGTTCTTCTTGGAGTCGTGGACAAGCTTGGGCAGTTTACGGATTTGCCGACAGTTATGAACAAACAGGTGAAAGACGATATCTAGATGCCGCTAAGCGGGTTGCTAATTACTTCATTGCAAATATACCGGATTCTGGTATTATTCCAATTGATTTTCGTCAACCTTCTGAGCCGGCACTAGAAGATTCAAGTGCTGCAATGATTGCGGCCGGTGGTTTCATTGAAATTATGAAAAATGTTCCGGAATGTGAAAAAGCATTTTATCGAACTGCAGCACTGAAACTGCTGAAAACGATTGTATATTCACGTGCAGATTGGTCTAAGAATCAAGACAATATTATTTTGAATAGTTCAGCTTCATATAATGAACTAACTCACCAATATGCGATTATATATGCTGATTACTTTTTTATTGAAGCAATATTCAAGCTTGAAGGAAGTGAGGCAAAAATTTGGGGAAACTAAAACAACACAATCCATAGGCAAAAGGATCCTAAAAAACTAATTATCTATAGTTGCTAAATTTAAAGTGATATAATCCTGTTTATTTATTAAATAAATGTAATAAGTTGCGTGGAACGATATATATGCAACTACCTATATTTAAATCAGACAAAGTGAGGTTTTTATAATGGCTGCTAATACTGTGTTCAATAAAAAAGTTGATATTAAAAGGAGCAATAAACCCTTTGGTTTAATTGATAAAGTCGCTTATTTCTTCGGAGATTTCGGGAATGACTTCTCTTTCCTACTTATGAGTAATTTTCTAATGATTTTCTATACTGATGTATTGGGAATTTCTCCTGTCGCTACAGGTACTTTGTTCATAATCGCTCGTTTAATTGATGCATTTGCCGATATTACAATTGGTCGTTTGGTTGATAATGCAAAGTTGACTAAGCTTGGACGTTACATTCCTTGGATTAGTTGGGTTCGTCCTTTCATATTTATTTCAACAATCCTTTGCTTTATGCCATTTGCTGTTAATTTCTCAATGAGTATAAGGGTTGCATATATCTACGTAACCTACATTTTCTGGGGAATAACTTATTCTGCAACTAATATTCCTTACGGAACTATGGCTTCTGCTATTACCCAGGACCCTGATCATCGTAATTCACTTTCTACTTGGCGTTCTGTTGGTGGTGCTCTTGGTGGTACAATAGTTGGTTTTAGTGTTCCGTTGTTTATGCATAATTCACAGGGTAATGTATCTGGCATACGTATGTTATTTATTGCTATTGCATGTGCTGTTATTGCTTTCATTAGTTATACCTTTACCGTTCATTTTTCACACGAACGTGTTCAGATTCAAAAGACTGAAAAAGTTGGTACCTGGCATTTATTAGGTGCTCTTTTTCACAACCGTGCTTTAATGTCAATTGTTTCTGCTGCTTTAATTCTTTTGGTAAGCAACGGTATGACTAGTGGTCTAAACGCATACTTATTTAATGGCTACTTTCACAGTGCTGTTGGTATGGCTCTTTCTACTATGATGAACACTCTTACCACAATTATGATTGCACCATTTGCAAAATGGGCATCGACTAAGTTTGGTAAGAAAGAATTTTCACAATGGGCTTTGTTATTTTCATCCGCTATGTTTTTCCTACTATTCACTTTGAAGTTAACTAATGCTCCGGTCTTCATTTGTTTACTATTCTTCGCTACTTTAGGTTCAGGCGCTTTTAACGTTATGATATGGGCTTTTATGACAGATGTAATCGATTATCAAGAATTTATTGATGGTAGTCGTGAAGATGGTACTGTTTATGCATTGTATTCATTTGCTCGTAAAGTTGGTCAAGCTATCATGGGTGGTATGAGTGGGTATTTACTTGCTATGTTAGGTTACCACGCTGTTGCTGGTGGATCAACTCAATCAGCATCCACTAATCAAGGCATTTACAACATTGTTACTATCATTCCTGGTATTGGTTACCTTTGTGTTGCACTAATACTCTTTCTCTGGTACCCATTATGTAAATCAAAGGTTCTTGAATTTAGTAAAATCCTTCGGGATAAGGCTGATTCAGATGGAAGTATTGAATAAATTAATAATCAAATAATTTTGGAGGTAAATAAATTGGAAAAATTTAAAACATTTAGAGAAAATAAGCTTGAAACTCGTGAAGATCTACAACAATTAGCTAAAGACTTAATTAATCCTACTGATGCATATTTCGATCCAGACTATCCTGGTCATTTGGATTTTGGTAGTTCAGGTACTGTTTACTCGAAGGGAACTCAAGAAGTTGAAGGATTCCTACGTCCATTATGGGCGATTGCACCTTTACTATCTGATTCAGAGCAAAATTTACCAATATTTAAAAAGTATGAAGAAGGAATACTTGCAGGGACTGATCCTGATAATAAAGCATACTTTGGTAAGATGACTAACACTGATCAGTTAATGGTTGAAGCAACTCCAATGGCTTTAACCTTGGTTTTGACCAAAGAACGATTCTGGAATACTTTAAATGATAAACAAAAGCAAAACATTCACGATTGGTTAATTCAGATTAATTATCATAGCCTTCCAAATAATAATTGGCATTATTTTCGTGTGTTAGTTAACATGGCCATGTCATTGTTAGGAATGGATTACTCAAAAGATATGATGGAATATGACTTCTCAGCGATCGATTCATTCTATGTTAGCGATGGATGGTACAAGGATGGTCCAGTTGACCAACAAGACTATTACGTTTCATGGGCAATTCAATTTTATGGTTTAGTGTACGTTAAGTTATATGGAGACAAAGACCCAGATCGTGCTGCAAAGCTTAAGAAACGTGCTGGAGAATTTGCAAAGACATACCAATATTGGTATGACGCAGATGGATCAGGTATTCCATATGGTCGTTCATTAATTTATCGGTTTGCACAAGTTTCTTTCTGGTCAGCGATTGCATATTCTGGCGTTGACACGGTTCCACTTGGTGTTGTAAAACATATTATTTTACAGAATCTACGTTATTGGATGAAGCAAGATATCTTTCGCAAGGACGGAACTTTAAACCTAGGTTATGCATATGAAAACTTAAATTTTACAGAAGGATATAATGGTGCTGGTTCACCTTACTGGGCTTTAAAACCATTCTTGGTTTTAGCATTACCTAAGGATCATCAGTTCTGGAGTGTTAAAGAAGAAGCTCCAAAGCTTGATCAAAAGATTTCAGTTCCTGCTGGACGAATGCTTATTACTCGTGACGAAGATGGTACTAATGTTCAAGGATTTACAGCTGGGCAACTAGTCCGTAACCAATCTCATCGTGAAGCTAAGTACTCCAAATTTGTTTACTCAACTAGGTTTGGATTTTCAACTCCAAAGGATGGTATTATGTTAAATGAACAGGCATATGACAGTACTTTGGCATTATGTGAAGATGGTGATCATCATTACCGTACACGTGAACGAGTTGAAGCATTACGTTTTAATTCAGATTTCGTTTATAGTATGTGGCTTCCATGGAAAGACGTTCAGGTTAAAACTTATGTTATCCCTGTTCATCCATGGCACATTAGGGTTCACTACATTACAACAACAAAGCAACTTAAATTTGCTGATAATGGTTTTGCAAACGAGCTTAAAGATGGAAGTAAGGAAACACAAACAATTAAGGGGGCATATGTATTTTCTGATCGTGGTGTAACTGGCGCCGAAGAAATTTTTGGACCATTCACATTAGCGAAGGACCTACGTCCTGAACCAAATACGAACTTGTTGTTTCCTAGAAGTTCAATTCCCGTTTTATATGGAGTTATTCCGGTTGGTACTACAGTTATTGTTGATGCCTTCCTGGGATCTGTAAAAGCTGGGGAAGAAAAAGAAGTGCCTGAAGTTTCACTAGATGGCGATATTTTAACCATTAAATATCAAGGTAAAACTAAAAAAATCTTGCTTGAAAGCAACCCTGAGGGACAATTAGAAACTACCATTGATTAAAATCACAAGATAATTTAAATATAAAAGGCCTTTGAGTTTTTAATAACTTAAAGGTCTTTGAAAAACTTTAAAAGTAAATAGTAGAAAATAAATTAAAAGTACTATGTATTTAGGAATAACAATTAAATTACATAAAATATGGAGGTAAAAAATGAAAACTCAAGTGAATACAGATGATAATAGTTCGTCAACTTTAAAGGCTGATAAAATAAGAATAGAAATAAAAGATAAATTAAATATTACAATAAATGAAATTTCTGCGGAGGAAAAAATTTCACTTATACACACACAGGAGTATAAAGCAGGTGACAAAATTTGTTTTACTAATTTCTCAGAAAATAAATACTTAGTTGTTAATATAGATGGTGAATTGTCTGAGGCGTTAATATATGTACCGGAAAGCACATTAGAATTTGCTATACCTTTTGGCGATGATTCCATACCATATTCTCCAGATGCTTTTAAGGGTAACACTCATATTATAAAAATGCGTATTGCTAAAAAAGAGGAAGTTTACTGTTATCGAAACATTGCAAAAAATGTAATGGATCAACGTGGAGAAACAACATATTACCCTCATGCAACAGCCAATGTTGAGACCAGAAATGAGGCAGTATTTGCTGCTCGAAATACCATTGATGGACAAATTAATACTAAGGGGCATGGCGTATGGCCATACGAATCTTGGGGGACTTGGCAAAGAGCAGATGCAGAACTTATTGTTGATTTTGGTAGGGTGGTAGAAGTGGATAAAATCGCTTTATACTTAAGAGCAGATTTTCCACATGATACTTATTGGAAGACTACAAAAATAGTATTCTCTGATGGAACTCAAAAGAATGTGCAACTTATAAAAACCGATAAGGCTCAATATATTGAGTTTGATAAAAAAAGGATCAGCTGGGTTAAACTAATGAATATTGAGAAAGCTAATGAACCGTCAGAATTTGCAGCATTAACAGAAATTCAGATTTATGGTATTGATATTAAGGGTATACCAACTTTTTATGATAGAAGAGAAGGGAATACTAATAAGGTAATAGTTTAATATAATAGTATATTTAATAGCTATTTTTTTATGGCTTTAGGGGGTTACTTTTGCCTTATTAGGAACTAAAGATACTACCGTTTATTTTTCTATATATATTGTCAATACAACAAAGCGGTTTCTGATATTAAATATAGATGGTAGTATTAAAAATGTTATTACAAAATTATCGCTAATTAAAATACAAATAATTGTATCTGAGTTTAAAACTGAACTAGCACCAAAATTATTTGGTGAATCAAGAGTAATGATTAACTCTGCTGAGGATATTAAAAAATTAGAGGAATGAAGCCTATTAGATTTTTGATATATTTTATAACTTAAAGTAGATATTTATACCTTTAATATGTTAAATGGAATTTTATCCACTCGTATATATTTTACTGTTTCAATTCCCCTTTTGCTATGCAAATCTTCAAATCAAAATAAAAAGCAGAAGTGGTTATAAAAACGGGTATAAATAAAAGTAAATGTTGCACTTTATACCAATGTACAAAGAAAAAAGGAAGAACGCCTTCGCAACTGATTTAGAAGAAACTTTAGAAACTAATTCAGAGAAATTTCCAGATGCATATTTAGAAGATAATAATGTTACCCCTCATTATTATGTTATACTACAAGTAAAACCCTAAAATGCATAGTTATTTCTATTAATGACAATGAACAAACTACTGTTAATGGTATAGATAATTTGATTTAAACAACTTTATTAATTATTTTATCCGGAGGCATTTTTTATTATATGATAGTGAATAAATCGGGTCAATATGAAACAGAAGATGGATGGCTTTCACTTATAGGTGTTAGAAAAACTAATAGATTCAAAGATATAGAAGTAGAGTATTTTGATTCGGGATTTAAGATGCCAAGGGAAAATACTCAGGATGAATTACTCAAATTATTCAACATGAAGCAGACCATTGTGATGGGATAGTCATATAGAAAAATGATAAGAGATTTATTCACGGTTGCCAGGAGATTTTATGAGCGAAGCGAATTTGCTGAATTTTCAAATGAGATTGTAAATAAATGATAGGAGCAAGGAAATGGCAAGTATTCAAAGTAAAGTGCTAAATATTATATTGAAATATTCGAATATGAAAAATTCTTTTAATAAAGTATTTGATAGTGGTAAATTCGGTAAGGGTGATGTGAATGAACCACCAAAGAAATTATACTCAAGTTTAAATATTGAAAAAATCCAAGTAAGAGGAAGAAATACATTTATACTAAAACCAAAGAACGAATGCAATAAAATCCATATTCTATATCTACATGGTGGAGGTTATATATATGGTTTTAATAAAATTCATTTGAGTTTTTTTAATACCCTAGTTCGAGCATTAAATTGTACTATTATAGCACCGGATTATCCAGTAGCTCCTGAATTTACATATGAGGATTCCTTTGAAATGGTGATACCTATCTATAAAAAAATTATTACCAAAGTAGGTGGGGAAAATGTAATTCTTATGGGTGATTCTTCTGGAGGGGGATTTGCACTTGCATTGGCTCAAAAGATGAAGGAAGAAAATAATGATAAGGCAAATCAAGTAATATTAATATCTCCTTGGTTAGATATAACTTTAAAAAATAAAGATATAATTGATATAGATTCTGAGGATCCTGTGCTAGGAATAAGTGGTTTAAAAAAGGCAGGAAAACTCTACGCAGGTGATGGTGACGCTAATAATTATTTGTTAAGTCCAATAAATGGACAAATTGAAGGGTTAGGGAAAATAAGTATTTTTATTGGTACTAAAGATATATTAGAGGCTGATACAAGAAAGTTTAAATCAATTACAGAGGAAAAAGGTATTAATATTAATTATTATGAGTATAAAGATATGATTCATGTTTGGCCACTTTTCAATTTACCAGAATCTAAAAAAGCAATAGAGCAAATAATTAGGTTGGTAAGATATAATAAACTAATTTTATAAGGGAGAGAGAAGATAGGGGGTATTAAAAAAGATATAACATGTTTCACTTATAAACACTTTCAAATCTTAATTATGATTTGAGCGTTTTATTTTACGCTTATTTTAGTAGTGTTGAAACCTTTATAATTTAAAGGGAAATAAGTTTATATGTTGAATAGTGGTATTAAAGGCCAACTAAAACTGTTCCAGTTTTTAACAATGGTCTGGCCCCTTTCAAAGATTTGAAGTGAAATGGACAAGCTATGTTGCTAATGACCACCGAGTACTTATGGCATTGTATCCTTTTGTTCCTGCAATATTAGGACTTATTGCCTTGGTAGTTTTCCCAAATATAAATCCGAATAGTAGTATAATGAGTAAAATCCTCGACTAATTAATTAGTTGAGGATTTTATAAAATTTTATATTATTAAAGGTTTTATTGATTGTTGAAATTTAAATATATTGCAGGGATCGTATATCGTTTTTACCACCATAAGAAGGGGATAATTTTTACCGTAGTAGGCATTTCCATAGTTTTTAAGCTCTGCATAAGGAAAATTTACATAGGTTCCATTTGTTAGCGGGTTAACATATTGTAAAACTTCTGCGACCCATTCTTTATAGATGTCTGAATCATCATCCTTTTCAAAGTCTGCTGTTATTCCAATAATATATTCGGCCTTTCTATAGTAATATGCAGTGCTATTACAAGGTACTTCTTTTATTGTACCACCCAAAGAATATAGTCTAATAAAGCAATTATCTTCGCCAGGACTATTGTCCACGAACTGGACTAATTTTTTAATATTTTTTTCAGATAATGTCTTATATACAAATCTTCCAGTGGCTTTAAATCTATTTGGAGGCCCGTAAAAAGAAGCAATAGCTTTTACTGCAGAAATAAAAGGTACATATTCTATTGATGAAGCTTCTAATAAACCAGGAAGCAATAGAAAATCTTTTAGAATTTTTTCTGCTTCTAATTTATCTCCATAGAAAAATCCGTTTAAATAGATGCCTTCTTTATTAAAACCAGCGAAACAGCTAATTTTTTCAGTGGCAGTTTTAAAGAAACATTGCCAAAGGTCAAAAAACTCTTCCCTAGAGGCTTCATTCCATCTAAGCTGTATAACAGTAATTTTGTCCACTTTATGAATTTTAAAGGTATAAGATATTACTACTCCGAAATTTCCTCCACCTGCGCCTCTACACGCCCAGAATAACTCTGAGTTGATGTGATCATTTGCAATTATTAGAATGCCGTGTTCATTCACTAGTTGTATTTCTAAAAGATTGTCCGTAACTAAGCCGAAATTTCTACAGGATAATCCTATTCCTCCTCCCAATACTAAGCCAGAAATACCAACTGTAGGACATGTACCGCCATTGAAACCATAACCCTTATCGGCAAGTATTGAGTATATGCTCAAAAGATTTGCACCAGCCTGTATTACTGCAATATCATGTTTAGTATCTATATTAACTTCACTTATACAAGATATATCAATTACTAATACACCTGTACCTGTTGAATAACCTTCATAATTATGACCTCTGGTACGAACGCGAAGTTCTACGCAGTTTCTCGTGCACCATTTAATTGCATTAGATACATCTATATAATTATGACAATAAACAATAGCTAAAGGGAATTTGTTAATGTCCAGGTTGTATTCAAGTCTTAAAATAGCATATTCTTTATCGCAAGGGGTTATAACTTTACCTGTTAATCCTTGAAAATTCAAATTATCGCTCCTTTGTCAAAATAGTATTTAACACAAGTGTTCTTAGGTGTTTATGCTTAGTGTGAATTGGTGAAAATTACGTTACTTTAGTTATCAACTTATTTTCGATCGCCTAGATTGCAAAGAGCATATGAGAACAAGTTTACCAAAATGTTGGATGGACCGGTGCCTTGTGGTTGTTGACATACAAATTCTTTTGTTAGAGTATCTAAAATTACATGGCCACGACCAATGCTATATTCTGCTAAAACTGACCTCTGAATGTTATTGAAAGTTGCTGTCATTAGTACTGTGGAGTCTCGCGGCAATGTAATGACTTGCTCTAGGTTGCCGTGACATACAGAGCAACCACACTCCATATCGATATTATTGTTACTTAATTGTATTGGACAATTTGCAAAAGGATGCTTCAATGCCTTTTTAGTCAAGGTAAGATCTCGACATGGATCAGGAAATATTAAGTAAGGTGTACCTTTTGCACATGGGGCAATATAGCCACCGGATAATAAATTATCTCCCATATCTATAATTAAAACACCGCCAGCCCTTACAAATGCTTTCAAATTAGCTTGGGCATTTGGGTCATTTTCCTCTGCTGCGCTAGTTGCACTCCCTTCACTGTTAGATGGAATCAAAACAACTGCAGTATTACATGGAATTCAAACTGCAAGGTCGCTCACTGGGTGTATAAAATAGTCTGTTCCCAATATTTTTCCCAAAAATAACAGAGTAGCATTATTACGATTTTCACCGAACCAAGGGATATAGTTTTGATAAACGCAAATTATAGGGCTTCGTACCACCGATGTTTCGATAGGTGCTAATTCTGTTGTATAAATAGGATCCTCGGGAATATAATCAACTTCAGGGGTAGTAGTATTGTCGCTCATTATATTTGCTCCTTTTCTTTTTATTGTCATGTTGACATAATATCTTATGCTTATATAGCCAAAAGGTGTACAAGCATTTAATGACTTAAAAAATCTGATTGTAATTATGAATTTACTTTAGAGCATTACTATCACACCCTCAGTGAACACTCCTAAAGGAATAGGAAGCATAGCAATAATTATAAGACCTAACTTTTTAAACCCTTTACTATTATGATTTATCATCTACTTTTACATTTAAGTTCTTAAAATTTTGATATAATAGTATTATCAAAAATAATATATTTTCATTAGGTTGAGTTATTTATAGAAAATTGGAGGGATTATTTAGTATGGAATATAAGGTATATATTGTTGAAGACGATTTATCCATAAGCAATTTATTGAAAGATTATATAAAGAAATATGGATTTGCAGTTAAAATCGTTGAAAACTTTGATAATATAATGGAAGAATTTAATTTGTTTAATCCTGATTTGGTGTTAATGGATGTTAATTTACCTAAATTTGATGGATTCTATTGGTGCAGACGAATAAGAGAAATATCAATAGTTCCTATAATTTTTATATCTGCAAGGGAAAGCGGGATGGATCAAGTGATGGCACTTGAAAATGGTGCAGATGATTATATAACAAAGCCCTTTTCTTTTGAAGTTGTGTTGGCTAAGATAAAAAGCCATATTAGGAGAGCTTTTGGAAATTATTCTATTAATAATGATGAGC
>ERZ1463035.123-NODE-123-length-13250-cov-12.929595_pt1 | contig 13250 bp, 15 predicted proteins | sample MGYA00564486_ERZ1463035 | MGnify/ENA primary metagenome ERZ1463035 (study PRJEB39244, sample SAMEA3635149) | Helicobacter pylori | study: EMG produced TPA metagenomics assembly of PRJEB11511 data set (Assembly of a 5300-year-old Helicobacter pylori... | reverse complement strand
CTTCTGCCTTTAAATATAAGCACAATAAATAATGCCACGAAAGCGAATGCAACAATTTTAATTATTTCCATAACATCCTCCTCGACAACAACATCCAATAAATAAACGTTTCTCCTTCTTAAAATATGTTTATTTTAAAATTGGAACAAAGTTTTTACAGAAGTAAACAGTTTGTTTACTAAATTTATTACCATCATGAGAATTATTATTACTCCAGCCAAATTTGCAACTACTGCGATGTCATCCTTTCCTCCACTTTTTAAAATTTTATCTATAATAATGATTAGGATACCTGTTGCCCCTATTTTAAACAGTAAACTAACATCTAACACCTAAAAACCTCCTTCCTATATTAATGCTATTACAAGCATTGCCCCAAAAGAAAAACCTAAACATCTATACATTTTTATATTCTTATTCATATATTCTTCAGATGTTGTAATTTGTTTTTTTAAATTTGATATAGTAAGTAAAAACATACTATTTTGACCTTGGATATCAGATTCTCCAAGTGTTTTTGATAAATCCAAGATAACATTTATATCATCAGAATTTATATACAGCTTTTCTTTTGTTAAATCTATTGCACTATTCATAGCCGCGTAAACATTCTCATATTCGTTGTTAGTTAACAATTCACTTGTTTTATTAAATAGTTCTTTTATTGGCTCTTTACTTTTTTCTGAAATACTTTTGAAGGCATCCGGCAAAAGAGCATGTACATAAGTTATCTCATTTTGAAGTTGATAAACGGCTCTTTGAATTTCTTTCAGCTGAAAAACCCTATATTTTAACCTTTCACTATATATAAATCCAGCCATAGTTGAAGCCACTAAGATTACAACACATCCAATTGTTTTAATCATATTACGACCTCCATACATCTATGCCCTTAGTAAAATCATAAATACGTTCTATCGTTCCAATTCCTTTTTTATTACTAAGCACTATTCCCCTACTAAATACGTAATTATCAACAATATCTTTAAATACTAATCTTTTATACAAATCTTCAATTCCAAAACCGTGAATAGTCGTAATTAAACTAATTCCAGAATTTAATGCCATTAAAATACTTTCCATATCATTTTGAGTACCTATCTCATCACAAACTATCACATCAGGTGACATACTTCTAATTGCCATCATAATTCCTTGACTCTTAGGGCAATTATCAAGCACATCAGTCCGCACTCCAACATCCATTTGTGGTATTCCTTTAAACGAACCCGCAATCTCTGAACGCTCATCTATTATAGACACATTTTTCCCTCTAAACCCTTTACCCATATTTCCCTGTGAAATCTGCCTCGAAATATCCCTAATTAGCGTTGTTTTCCCACATTTAGGAGGTGATATAATTATTGTATTGTATATCGAATTATTATTTACAATATATGGTATTACCTTGTCAGCACATCCAATAATTTCTTTACATGCTCTTATATTTATGGATGAAATATCTTTAATAGTTTTAATGCTATTATTTTCAATAACACAAATCCCACATAATCCCACTCTGTGTCCGCCTTTTATAGTTATATACCCTTGCCGTATCTCATCTTCAAAAGCATATATGGAGTAATTGCTTATCCTCTGCATTATGTATTTTAAATCTTCTGGAGTTGCAATATATTCCCAGACTTTTTCTTTACTGCCAATATGAATAAACACAGGCTTGTTCACTTTTACTCTAATCTCTTCTAGTTGTTGCACATTATCAACTTTTTCAAGAATGTTTCTAATAGTTTTAGGTAATATTTCAAATAAATCTTTTGTAACTAACATTTTCTCATCCTCCCATATATAATTTGTATTTCACAATCCAGTAAAATATTCCATATAAATTAAAACATATTATTTAAATTCGGAATCATTCCCATACTATATGTATTAGTTCACAAAAAAAGAACAAAAAAAAAGAACCGGCATCGGTTCTTCTTAATATAAATTTAAACTCTTAACATATAATCGCCATTTCTAGTATCTATTCTTATTGTTTCACCTTCATTGACGAACATTGGCACTTGAATGATTGCTCCTGTTTCTACAGTAGCTGGTTTTGTTACACTTGAAGATGTATTACCTTTAACGCCTGGTTCAGTGCTTGTTATAAGTAATTCTACAAAGTTTGGAGCTTCTACTGAGAAAGCTTCATCCTTATAAAATTTTATTATAGCAAACATGTTTTCTTTTAAGTATTTTATTGCCTCTTCAACTTTTTCGTAATTAAGTGGTATTTGTTCAAAAGTTTCTTGATCCATGAAGTAGTATAGTCCGTCAGCTGCATATAAATATTGCATCTCTTTTCTTTCTATAACTGCCTCTTGTAATTTTGTAGTAGGATTAAATGTTTTTTCTGTAACCCCTGAGTTTATAACGTTTCTTAACTTAGTTCTAACAAATGCTGCTCCCTTACCTGGTTTTACATGTAAAAAATCTATAACTGTGTAAACTTGTCCACCTTCATCAAATGTTGTTCCTTTTCTTATATCGCCTGCTGAAATCATTAAGTATCCCTCCAAAATTTATAAATAATTCAATTAACCCATTTATATTATAACCTTATTAGGTAAATTAATACCAATCATTACGTTTGCAGTCCACTAAATATAAACATTACAGTGGAACAATGTTATTTTATCAAAACTTAAGGATATTTGCAAATATAAATATATATTATTTGAATAATTTTATGTAGTTTCTATAAGTATACCATTTAAAGTCTATATATTTTTAAAAAACTTAATTAAAACATCCGCTCCCTTTAATCAATCGGATGTTTTAATAAATCATTTGTTTTTTTTAAAATCAATACTTATATTGGTGATTTTAGTATCTTTATGAATAATAATTTTATTTATATTTAATAGATTTTTACTTTTATTTACTTTAACTAATGAACTATATAATAAATTTAAATCTCCTTTATAATTGACTTCAACACTACATTTTTCATTTTCCATCATATTGAAAGTCTCAACCTTAAAATCTTTGTTTTTACCTAAACATTCTAAAATATCACTATACCCAAATTTCTCAACACTTTTCTTTTGATTCACAATGACACTATTAGTTACTTTATCATCTTTGTATATTATAAATTTGTTTTTAACTGTGATATATTCAAAACATAAAATAACCATTACCATTACTAGTATACCTAACGCCCATTTAGCCTGTCGATTTTTATACATCTTATACCTCGCATTTAATATTAACGATAAATTTGTTTTTATCTATAATACTCGTGGTTAATCTTTTTACGGAGTATTTATTCTCTATGCAACTTATTACCTTAATATATTCTTCGTAGTTTTCAACTTCTATATTCATTTCAAAGTTATTATCTGTTATTGTAATATCCTTGTAATTTAAACCATTTTCTTTGAAAAAATTATTTATTTTGTTATATTTTGAAATGATAACAACATGTTTTGTCGTTGCCACAATACCAATGTTGTTTTTAGGGTTATTAATTTTTCCATCTATGTTACCTGTCTTGTTTATTATATTTAATATAACCACTAGCAAAATAATATCAATAATAAAAACTACCATAATCACTATTTTAATTGCCTTCATTTTTGTTTTATTCTTTTTATCAATATACCAATTAGGAATAAATGCATTTTTCATCATAATTACCTACCCCTTTAATATTATATATTTCAGCAAGTCTTCTCTCTTTAACTCATCTAATATTTTATGAGGTAATTCTAGATATTTAAATTCTTTAATATCTGATTCAATATCTAATTGTGATATATTGGAATAATATATTTTTTCGCAAGCTTTTGCATAATAATTATATTGTTCTAAAAATTCATTCATAGATTTTGAAAATTTTGATAAAAAAACTTCCTCGATACCTACACTATTATTAGCTACAATCTCATTGTTATTGCATATTAAATAATATAAATTATTATTATAATAAAAAACCATTATATAATTTTTTTCATTAATTTTACTAGAATAGAAGTTTTTAAAGCAAAATTGAATTAAATTTACTTTCTTTAATTTAACATTATTATGAACACTATTCTCTAAAATATCTAAATTATTTCCTTTTAAACAAAAAACTAATATTTCCATATTGGTTTTATCCTCTTTAATTAACTTATAAGTAAATGAAATATGATCTATATCCTTATAATAATATCTTAATTCATTTTTAATCATATCATTAACTAAATATTTTTTAACCTTTGGCAAAGTGACTAGTCTTATGTATACTGTTTCGCCTTCAACCAGGACATATAAATTTTTGTTTCTTATATTAATCTGAAAATCTTTTACATTGGTGACATCTTTATAATATGTATTTTCATTATCAATATTGTATACTTTATTAAAAATAACATGTTTTGAAAATTCTACACTTGAAAATTTTTGCTTGGAAACCTCTAGAAATATATTCTTTCTAAACTTCATTTTTCACTCCCTTATTTCTTAAGATATTCAGTTCTTTTAAATATCAACTTAAATTTTTCATCAATCTCCTCTAATATATAATAATCATGTCTATAGTTTAGCTGATCATATACAGTAGTAAAATCAAATTCATTTGTTATATCACTGTAAGTAACCAAAGCCTTACCATACTTTACGCAACTGCTTAAAGTATTAAACAAAAGCTTATTTACTCCTACCTCACTTATTTTTATTTCATTTTGTTTTATGTATTTGAAAAATAAAGTCATTAAATATTCTTTGTCTCTTTGATAATTATCATCTTTTAACACATGGTTTTTATTACTTGTTGAATATTTCATCTCTGACAGTTGAACATCAAATACATACATCATGATAGTTAAACAAACAAGTCCTACCAAGATAGTATAAATTAATATAAATCCTTTTTTAGTTCGCATTTTCTATAACCAAACACCTCTCAATACTTTGGCCATTATACCAAAGTATTTTTATATAAATATTTTTTCCAGATTTTATTGCAACAAACGCTTTAACATCATCTATTATTGCACTTTCAGATTGAATATCTTCTCCACCATAAAGAATATAAAGATTACTATTAACAAGTTTTATATCCTTTTTACTGATATCTTTCGAATTTATTTTACCTATTTTTTTATAATAATCTATCTTAATAATATTTTTATCAGTTTTTACTTGCGTAACATTCTGATTAACTTCTTTTTCTATTATAAATATGGCATCATTTAAATAATTGAAACCCTTGTTTTCTGATACATTACTTTTGTAGGTTTTTACATAAGATATAAATATACCATCTACTACTCCAAGCATTAAAATCACCAAAGCCATAACAATTATTATTTCTACAAGTGTGAATCCCTTTTTAATCATTCATAACAACCTTTATAGAAGTTACACTGAATCTCATCCAGTTCTTTTGTTTTCCCAGTATGCAACAAAAGCTTCAATTTATAAACATTTAATCCATCATTTGATATCGTCAACTCTATATATGGAATCTTAGTTGGCCTAGAGTTTGTAAAAACATATATAATATCTGTTTTACTTTTGTCAAAATTCATATCTTCTTTATTTACAAAAAAACTTTTGTTTTCCTCTAACTTCTTTAATTTTTCAAACGTCATTGAGTATATAATATTATTTTTTATAGCTTCCATTATAGTCACATCACTATTTATATTATTTATATCGTTTTTCATATTAATAGAAGCTCTATCAAATGACATCATACAAATAAAAATAATGGAAAATACACCAAGGCTGCATAATACCTCAACTAATGTAAATCCTTTTTTACTTAACTGAAACATAATCTGAACCAACTTTCTTTTTTATTTCAATAAATTTTGAAGCAACTCTTATTGTGATTTTATATTCATCCAAATTATTATCTTTTAGATATATTGAGCCTGAAGTATCGCTATACCCATCTTTTTCAATTGAAAATCCTCTTTTTTCATCATTCCATATAACTTGCTTCATAGTTATTTTATTTGATAACAACTGTTTGCTTACCATACTAGCCTCTACAACTAACTTTATCTCATTTCTCGGTACATCAAAAGTTATAATTCCACTGCAATCATTTTCTCTGCAATACATTTTAGAATTATTAATAAAACTTACAATAGAATTACAAGAATAATCAGCATCCACTTTATTTTTGATTGTATTGTAATATTTTACAGACACAACACTAACGCCGCCAATTATACCCATAATAGATAATACTAAAATCATCTCAATTAAGGTGAATCCTCTACGCATAAATCTTCCTCTCATATTCTCTTAGAATTATATTTTTCATTACTATATTTATATGACATTACACCTTACCTGCAGAGTCCATAACATTTAGCATAGGCAGCATTACTGCTAATATTATTACTCCAATCATAATACCCAAAAATATTATTAAAATTGGCTCAAGTAATACCGTTGCCTTATCTACATTTTCCTGTGCATCCTCATAAAAGATATCTGCAGCAGTTAAGAACATTCCATCTAAAGTTCCAGTTTCCTCACCTATTTTTATCATAGCAACAAAAAATTGTGGAAATAAATTCATTGCATTTATTGAACTTGATAAATCTTCTCCTTTTTCTATACCATTAAAAACTATTTTAAGCTTTAACTTAAAATACCTATCCCCTATAACATCATTGATTATTTCAAATGCTCTAATTAACCCAACTCCACTACTTAGTAGTATATTAAGTCCTCTAGAAAACCTTGTATATATAATTTTTCTGTACACTGGTCCTAATATTGGGCACACAAATAAAAATTTACCAAAAATAATCTTTCCTCTTTCAGTCCTTATGTATCCTAATAAAATAAAAACTACAACTGAGCTACCTAATAAAATCCATAATAAATTGTGACGAAGAAAACTGCTTGTTCCTAGAACTATTTTTGTTATTAGTGGGATTTCCGCATCAAGAGAAATAAGATTTGTAATAAACACTGGAATTACCTTTATCATCAAAATCATAGATACTATCATTAATGTTATGAATACCGTAAATGGATAAATCATTGAATTAGTAAATTTTTTTAGTAGTTTATGCTCTTTTTCATAGTACTCAGATAACTCTTCTAAAATTATATCAAGTCTACCGCTCTCCTCCCCCAAATAAATCATATTTATCATAAACTCAGGATACACATTTATAGTCTTCTTCATACTTTCATGGAGTGAATTACCCTTTTGTACATTTTCGCAAATATCAATTAAGCTCTTCTTTATGGACTTATTAGTCATTTGCTCATTAAGTAAATGAAGAATATCACATATTGAAATACCAGCTTTAATACATAATGAAAATTGTTTACAGAACATTGATATTGTTTTCAAACTAGGTTTGCTGGAAATTTTACTTTTTTCTTTTATAGTTCTACTTTTAATTAAATATATTTCTTTTTCACGTAGACCTAAAGCTAATTCTTCAGTACTATCACTTTGCGCACTTCCCTTTATTAAAACTCCCTTTGATGTTTTAGCTCTATATTTATATCTCATGTTATGTCCACCTATTACCCGTCTTTTTAAATTTGTTCTAGGAATACCTTACTTAAAATTATAGCTATAAGTAGCATTTACAAATTCTTCTATTGATGTTATGCCATTAAGCACTAACTCTTTACAACTATCCTTAAGTGAACCCGACTTATTTTCATTACAATATTTCCAAAGCTCATCGCTTATTCCATTTCTTACTATAATTGATCTATGCTTGCTATCTAGTTCTAACAACTCATATATTACTGTTCTCCCTTTATATCCCGTTTCATAACACTTAGTGCAGCCGACTGCACTGTATGTTTTCTCTCCTCCCTTGAATCCTAAATGTTCAAATTCCTCATTAATAACTTTATATTCCACCTTACAATAAGGACATAGCTTTCTCACTAACCTCTGAGCCAATACTATAACTAATGAATCCGCAACTAAATATGATGGAATACCCATGTCTATTAACCTTGATATTGAAGACGTTGCGCCATTGGTATGAAGAGTTGAAATTACCAGATGTCCAGTTATAGAGGCTCTTACAGCTATTTTTGCAGTCTCCTCATCTCTTATCTCCCCAATCATTATAAGGTCAGGATCCTGCCTTAAAATGCTTCTAAGCCCTATTGAAAAAGTAAGTCCCGCTTTGTTGTTTACGTTTACTTGGTTAATTCCAGGCATATTATATTCTATTGGATCCTCTATTGTAATTATATTTTTAGTTTTACTGTTAATTTCATTTAGTAGCGCATATAATGTTGTTGATTTTCCACTTCCTGTAGGTCCTGCGACTATTATCATTCCATTAGAAAGTTTTAAAGCACTTTTTAAAAGAGTTACTTTCTCCTTACTAAAACCTAATGAGTCCAAATTAATGAATCTTTCGACTTTGTATAAAACCCTTATAACTAACTTCTCTCCATACATTGTAGGCAATGAAGATACTCTAAAGTCATAATCTATACCATCTATATTTTCTGTCATCTTCCCATCTAGCGGAGTTAATTTTGTAGCTATATCCATATTAGCCATTATTTTTAATCTAGTACATAATGATTTATATACATTTTTAGGAATTTTATTTATTTCATTTAAAATTCCATCTACCCTCAATCGAATTAAAGCAAAATCCTTAAAAGGCTCTAAATGAATATCACTAGCCTCTGCATTTATGGCCCTCTTTAACAAGGAATTCGTTATCCTTATAACCGGAGCATCCTGAGCCCCCAATGTAGAATGTCGTTCTTCATTGTTTTGTTTGATTTCTAAAATATATTCTTTTTCCATCTCCTCAACTGCAACATTTACAATTTGTTTTACATAACAGTTCTCAATGGCCTCTTCAATATGACTAGTAATATCGAAAAACACTTTAATTTTTTTATTTGTTATAAATTTTAGTTCATCAATAACTGTTATTTCAAATGGATTTGAAAAAGCAACACGTACCTCATTATTGCTATCATTAAATGGTATTAAACTGTACCTAGTAGCTACCTCCTTTGATATTAAATTAAAAGCTTCATCATTTATACATATAGATTCTAAATCGATATAAGGTATGCCAAAATTAATCTCTAATACCGAAATAAGTTTCTTTTTATCTATTTTTGTATCATTCATAATAATTTGCTCTTCGCTACACCTATTTAAAAGTGAACCTTCCTTTACTTCTTTGTATTGACTTATAGTAATAATTTTCTTATCTAATAATATTTGGAGCAAATTTTTTTTCATGGTATTTTACCTCTCTTGATACGTAAAATTTATAAAGGATATCCTATTTGTAAGCATTGTCAATTTCAGAAATTATATTCACTTATGCAGAAATAATTTCCATAAAAAAAACAACTGTACTATTTTTAAATAGACAGTTGTATATAATTTAACTTATTGGAAATTGCCCTTTGAAAACATTTTCTGCTGGCCCTTCCATTAGAACCTCTCCATTAACAATTTCTATATTAAGCATTCCACCAGGAACTTGAACTTTGACTTTTGCCTCGGTATATCCAAGTCTATTTGATGCTACCACTGCTGCACAACTACCAGTACCGCATGCAAGAGTTGGTCCTGCTCCCCTTTCCCAAGTCTTAACTTTTATCATGTTTTTATCCACAATTTCACAAAAGTTTACATTTGTCTTTTGTGGAAATAGACAGTTATTCTCAATAAATTTCCCCGTACTAACGTCATAATCTTGGAGTTTTCCAAAAACAACGGTATGTGGTACTCCCATAAGTAATGATGTAATATAATAGTCCCTATTATTAGTGTTTAACTTCTTATTTATTATTTCGACAGATGATAAAGCTGGGATGCTTATAGGATTAAAATTATATTTTCCCATATTTATGGTAACACCTTTAAACACTCCATCACATACAGATATACTTGCAAGTTTTACTCCATCACCAGTTTCGATTTTTATATTTTCCCCTAATATGTATTTTTTTTCAAAGATATATTTAGCGAAACATCTAATACCATTTCCACACATAGAAGCATAAGACCCATCAGCATTCATTATTATCATCCGAATATCTGCTATAGTACTTTTTCTAACCACCAAAATTCCATCAGCACCTATTCCATAATGCCTATTACAAAGTTTTTTAGCCAGCACTCCTAGATCATTATATTTTTCATCTAAATCTTCAATAACAATAAAGTCATTTCCTGTTCCCTGCATTTTAGTAAAATTTAAAATTTCCATATAACTCCTCCTTTTATATTCATATACCGTGACTTTTCATTAATTTTCTTTAATGGTATACTATTATTAGTAGTTTATCTAATATTTCGCTTATACATAAATATCTAATATTTTAATATTATTAAATGTTAAGCGTGATGTGAAGTTTATCTAAAGAACAATATATTATATATAACAGTATATAATATATTGTATTATTTACAAAGCATAAATAAAAATTATAATGATAAAACAAACTGAAAGGATGATATATATATGGCATTGGATGGAATTTTTTTATCTAGCCTCATTAAGGAAATAAAAGATGTAATCATAGATTGTAGAGTTGATAAAGTAACCCAACCAGAGAAAGATGAAATCATACTAAGTTTCAAAAAAAATAGGAAAGTACATAAATTGCTAATAAGTTCAGGCGCTAATTATCCTAGAATTCACTTTACAGACTTTAACCTAGAAAACCCAAAACAAGCCCCTATATTTTGCATGGTTCTAAGAAAATATTTAAATACAGCCACTGTCTTAGATGTTAAACAACTAAATTCAGATAGGTTACTAGTTATTGACTTTAAAAGCAGTGACGAATTAGGCTTTGATAGTATGTACTCATTAGTAATTGAAATAATGGGTAGACATAGCAATATCAGTCTCGTTCGGACTCGTGATAATATAATTATGGATAGCATTAAACATGTTGGCGCAGATGTCAATAGTTTTCGTGTTTTATATACCGGTGTTGAATACATTTACCCACCAGCCTCTACAAAATTAGATGCTTTTAATTTTGAGTATGATGAATTTTACAAATATATAACTACAAAAGACATACAATTCACTGATAAATTTTTTACAGGTACTTTCACAGGCGTAAGTTCAAACCTTTCCTCAGAACTTGTGTATAGATACCTCGCTAAAAATACTGATTTTAACTTAGAAAACGCTAAAAACATATATAATTTTGCAACAGACCTTTTTAAAAACATGCATGAAAATATATTTTTAGCAAGCTATGCTAAAAATGGTGTATTAAAAGATTTTCATTCTTTTGAGCTTACCTCACTAAAAGATAACGAGATAGAAAAATTTGATTCACCTTCTAAGCTTATCGAAACTTTTTATTTTCGTAAAGACAAACATGATAGATTAAACGCTAAAAGCTCTAACCTTCAAAAAATAGTTAATACAAACATTAGTCGTTGTGACAAAAAAATAAGAATACTTAATGCAACTTTAAAAGACTGTTCCACTAAAGGTACTTATAAATTGCAGGGTGAACTCCTAACTGCAAATATATACTCACTTAAAAAAGGCGACAAATTTGCAAATCTTGTTAATTATTACAGTGACAATGGTGAATGTATTAAAATCAAACTTGATGAGCATAAAACTCCATCACAAAATGTACAACACTATTATAAAAAATACAATAAATTTAAAATAGGCGAAGAAATGGCTCTAATTCAAATGAAGCTTACAGAAAATGAATTAAAATATCTTCATTCAGTCTTTACCAACATATTAAATGTAGATAACTATAGTGGAATAGAAGATATTAAAAATGAACTAGTAGAAACTGAGTATATTAAAATAAAAAAACACGGTAAAACTAAAAAAGTAAAACCAACCAAACCCAGACACTTCATGTCAAGTGATGGCATTGATATTTATGTTGGTAGAAATAATATTCAAAATGATCTTTTAACTTTAAAATTTGCCAATAAAAACGATATGTGGCTCCACACCAAAGATATACCTGGTTCTCATGTTATTATTAAAAACATTGGTGATATCCCAGAAAACACTCTACTTGAAGCAGGGAATTTATCAGCATTTTATAGTAAGTCCAAAAATTCTTCAAGTGTGCCGGTGGATTATACGCAAGTAAGGAATGTAAAGAAACCCTCAGGAGCAAAACCTGGAATGGTTATTTACACAACAAATAAAACTATATATATAACTCCTGTTGAAAGTACTTTAAAACGAATAGAATAAAATGTGTGTGAAAGTTCTCCTGGCGTTACTTAAAATAAGAACTTAAATCGTGAAATTCTATTAACAAATTCTAATTTTTTTCAAATATAAAATTCTCTATCACTCACATTCGCCTTCCTGGCTCAGGTTCGCTAGCCTGCCATCCTAGCAGGCTTACGAGAATTTTTTATTGGAAAAATAAGAATTTATAAATTGAATTTCAATGTTTTTTCGCTACTTATTGTAAGCAACTTAGGAGAAATCTCATACTATTATGCAGTATTTAAATATATATAAACGATGGCAGAAAGAAAAAATAATAGCTCTCAATAATCCCCACAAAAAAATCTTTTAGCCGTTAGGCTGCATATGTGGTAAACAACATCAATTGATATTGTGCTACATTCAGGATATCCATATATGCTTAATATAATAATACCCACATCTATAAATTCAACATCAGATTTGTTGATAAATAAGAATCATTCAACCCTTCTGTTTTTATAATAATATTCTTTATCACGTTCATCTATAGTTCTTAAAACATGACATGGATTTCCTACAGCAATTACATTTTCAGGAATATCATGAGTAACAACACTTCCAGCACCTATAACAGAATTATTCCCAATAGTGATGCCTGGTAAAATCACTACATTAGAGCCAATCCATACATCGTTACCAATTCTTACTGGAATTGAAAATTGATTACCTGGTCTGCGAAGAATTGAGTCAACAGGATGTCCTGTTGGTGTTATTGTAACATTAGGTGCTATCATTACATGCTTACCTATATAAACATCAACATCATCTACAATTACCAAATTGAAATTAGCATAAAAATAGTCACCAATATGCACGTTTGTACCATACGCCATATGAACTGGTGGTTCAATCCAAATATTCTCACCCATATCGCCCAATAATTTTTTTAGCAAATCTTTCATTTTTATTTCTTCACTTGGATGTGTGTGATTATACTCATATAATAACTCTTTACACCTTGTACGTTCCTCTTCAAGACCCTCTCCAGCATCTATATACAACATACCATTTTTCATTTTCTCTCTAATTGTCATAATAACCTCC
>ERZ1463035.122-NODE-122-length-13290-cov-13.444201_pt1 | contig 13290 bp, 13 predicted proteins | sample MGYA00564486_ERZ1463035 | MGnify/ENA primary metagenome ERZ1463035 (study PRJEB39244, sample SAMEA3635149) | Helicobacter pylori | study: EMG produced TPA metagenomics assembly of PRJEB11511 data set (Assembly of a 5300-year-old Helicobacter pylori... | reverse complement strand
TCGGCTGTTAACCGATAGGTTGAAGGTTCAAATCCTTTTCGCGGAGCCATTTTTTATAAATCAACAATATATGTAAAATATACAAAAGCTATTTATTAGCTTTTTTTTATTTTGTAGAAAATTATAGTACTAAGTTAATATAACAAGGAATATATTAATAGTGTATATTAGATATGAGTGTTATTAATAATTTATATTTTTATAAATATTAAGTTAAGTGCCAATAATTTTATATTATAGGTACTTTTATTTTTTATAAAAAATACGGATATTTTACCTGGAATTACAAAACCTAATGTTAATCATAGTAAAGAGGGGGAAATAAAATGTCTGAATATAGATTAGATATTCCTGGGAATATTAATTTAAGTGACTATAGTAGTATTCATGATTATATGGGAGTAATTTCACAAAATGATAAATTTACAATTACTTCGAAAATGAAAAGTTATGAAGAAATGAGAATACTTTGTGAAATGTTAGAAAATAATAGTTTTACTATTGTGACTCAAGGAGATACAAAAAATGGTGAATACTACATTACATCACAAAAGGAAAGATAGTGATGATGGTATAATGAAGTATTAAAAATAGGTAAATGTTATGAAGATTCTTAATGTAAAGGTTTGGACGTAATTTAACTGAGTGATATGTTATAATGGTGAATAATACATTTTAAAATATAAAATTAAAAATGTTCATTGGGAGGGGAATTAAAATGAAAAACATATCATTTAATACAAATAGGAAGAATCTTTGGGCAAGTTTAGAAGAAAATTCAATAACATTAATATTTGCAGGGGAAGCACCATATAAATCAGCAGATGAGACATATGCATTCACTCCAAATAGAAATTTTTACTATTTGACAGGTATTGATAAAGAGAAAATGATTTTGATGATAGTAAAAAGAAATGGTAAGGCTGAAGAAACATTATTTGTAGAGAAAAGTGACCCTGTATTGGCTAGGTGGCTAGGCGATAAAATGGCTAAAGCAGAGGCAAAAGAAATTTCTGGCATACAAGATATTGAGTTTGTAGAAAATTTCAAAAATATATTTAATGGAATTTTAGAGAAAACAAGAATTGAGAACTTATATTTGGACCTTGAAAGACAAGAGTTTGATATAGTGATGTCTACACCACAAAGTTTTGCGAAGGCAGTAACTGTTAGATACCCATATTTAAGGGTACAAAATATATATCATGAAATAGCTAGTCTTAGACTTATTAAATCAGAAGAAGAAATAAACTTAATAAGGAAAGCTATAGATATTACAGACATGGGTGTAAAACAACTAATGAAAAATGCCAAAGTTGGTATGAAGGAATATCAATTAGAAGCTTACTTTGATTTTTCATTGAAAAGTAGCGGGGTAACTGATTATGCTTTTCCTACAATTGCAGCTGGTGGCAAGAATGCAACAATACTTCATTATATGAAAAATGATAGCGAGCTTCAGGATGATGAATTAGTGTTGTTTGATTTGGGAGCTCAATATAAATATTATAATGCTGATATAAGTCGTACATTTCCTGTTAATGGGAAATATACAGAAAGACAAAAACAAGTTTATAATGTGGTATTAAAAGCACAAGAAGCAGTAATAGCAATAGCAAAACCTGGTATAATGTTCTCAGTTTTAAATGAAACGGCAAAAGAAGTACTTGCAACTGGATGTATAGAGCTAGGTCTTATTAAGGAACCAGGTGAATTATCTAAATATTATTTCCATGGAGTAAGTCATTATTTAGGATTAGATACGCATGATGTAGGAAACCGCGATATAAAATTGAAGCCAGGGATGATATGTACTAATGAGCCAGGACTTTACATAGAAGATGAGAATATTGGGATTAGAATTGAAGATGATATACTAATCACAAAAAATGGATGTGAAAACCTTTCAAAACAAATAATTAAGACAGTAGATGAAATTGAAGCATTTATGGCAAAGTAAATTTATATAAATGATTAAATGAGAATAACATTGTAGAGTTACTAGGTGAAGTAAAAATTAATATTAGATGTTATGAAGATAAATCTATAATTATTAATTTTTTTGATTATGAAAAGGAAATTTATATGCTATATAAATACATAAAATATATAAATATGAAAATTTCTTAGTTAGCTAGCATATGAAAAAATACAATTTAAAGGATATGCTTAAAACATTTTGGTATAAAATGTTTTAAGCATGTCCTTATTTTATTAAAAAAGTACATAATGCTATTATATCATGAAATAATTAGGAGAAAATTGGGCATAATTAAAATAATAAGAAAATTTATTGCAAGTGAGGTGTTTGAAAATGATGTTTAATAAATTTACAGAAAGAGCACAAAAGGTTTTGGTGTACGCTCAAGAGGAAGCACAACAATTAAAACATGGTTATGTAGGAACAGAGCATATACTGTTGGGAATTCTAAAGGAACAAGATGGTGTATGTAAAAAGTCGTTAAATAATATGAAAATTTCGACGGTAGAGGTAAAAAAATTAGTGATAGAGTATGAAGGTGAAGGCGACGTAGAAATGCGCAGAAATGAGATCCCTCTGACTCCAAGAACAAAACGCTTACTCGAACTAAGTTTAATTGAAGCAAGAAATTTAAATCATAACTATATTAGTCCAGAACATATTTTGCTCGCATTAATTAGAGAATCTGAAGGCGTCGCATATACGATATTAGCTAACTTAGGAGCAGATTTTAACATACTAAAAAATGATATATTAAATAATTGGTGTTCTGAAGGTAATGCTAAGGGAAGTATATCGAAAGAAAAATCTAACAATAGTACTCCGACATTAGATCATTTCGGCAAAGACTTAACTGAAATGGCAAAAGAGGGAAAACTTGACCCTGTTATAGGAAGAGATAATGAAACTCAAAGACTATTAGAAATTTTGTGTAGAAGAATGAAGAATAATCCGTGCCTTATAGGTGAGCCAGGTGTAGGCAAAACCGCTATAGCAGAGGGATTAGCACAAAGAATAGCTTATGGGAGTATCCCTGAAATTTTAAAAGATAAAAGAGTTATTACTTTAGATATATCTTCTATGGTTGCAGGTTCAAAATATAGAGGAGAGTTTGAGGAAAGGCTTAAAAAGGTTATGAAAGAAATACTTATCGCAGGAAATGTTATTATATTTATAGACGAAATTCATACTATAATTGGAGCAGGAGGAGCGGAGGGGGCTATTGATGCATCTAATATATTAAAACCAGCTCTTGCTCGAGGGGAAATACAATGTATAGGGGCAACAACTATAGACGAGTATAGAAAGCACATCGAAAAAGACACAGCACTTGAGAGAAGGTTTCAACCTATTATGGTAGGAGAACCAACTAAACAAGAGGCTGTTGAAATATTAAAAGGATTAAGGGATAAATATGAAGCACACCATAGAGTTAAGATTACTGATGCAGCCATAGAGGCTGCTGTTAGTTTGTCACATAGGTATATAGCTGATAGATTTTTACCTGATAAAGCAATAGATCTTATAGATGAGGCAGGAGCAAAAGTTAGAATTCAAAATTTGACAGCTCCTACAAACCTTAAAAATTTAGAAGATGAAATAGATAAAATTTCTAAAGAAAAACTTGATGCTATATCAGTGCAGGATTTTGAGAAGGCAGCTAAAATAAGAGACACAGAAAAAAACTTAAAGGATAAATTATATAATTCTAAAAATAGTTGGAAAACACAAAACGAAGCAGATGAGTTAATAGTTTCAGAAATTGAAATTGCAAATATTGTATCAAGGTGGATCAATATTCCAATAGAAAAATTAACTCAAAAGGAATCAGAAAGATTATTAAAATTGGAGACAGTATTACACGCGAGAGTGATAGGTCAATATGAAGCAGTTAAATCTATTTCAAGTGCGATAAGGCGTGCAAGGGTAGGATTAAAAGATCCCAAAAGACCTATAGGTTCATTTATATTTTTAGGCCCAACTGGCGTAGGCAAAACAGAATTATCGAAAGCACTAGCTGAGGCTATGTTTGGTGATGAAAATAACATGATAAGAATCGATATGTCAGAATATATGGATAAACATACAGTTTCGAGGCTTATGGGTTCACCACCGGGATATGTTGGATTTGATGAAGGTGGACAACTAACAGAAAAAGTAAGAAGAAACCCATATTCAGTTATTCTTTTCGATGAAATTGAAAAAGCTCATCCAGATGTAGTTAATATTCTATTGCAAATATTAGAAGATGGACGCTTAACTGATGGAAAGGGGAAAACAATAGACTTTAAAAATACAGTAATTATAATGACTTCTAACGTAGGCGCGTCTACTCTTAAAAAACAAAGGGCATTAGGGTTTGACATAAAAGAAAATGCTGTGAGTTCTGAATATGAAAAGATGAAAGAAAATATAATGGAAGAGTTAAAACTTTCATTTAGACCAGAGTTTTTAAATAGAATAGATGACATTATTGTGTTTCATTCATTAGAAGAGGATGATTTATGTAAAATAGTAGAGTTGATGCTTAAGGTCGTTAAGGAACGTCTTGCAGATATTAAAATTAACATTAGTTTTGATGGTGCAACTAAGAAATATTTGGCTAAGTCTGGACTTAATAGTAATTATGGTGCAAGACCATTAAGGAGAGAAATAACTAAAGTTATAGAAGATAAGTTATCTGAAGAAATACTGAGGGGGAATATTAATAAGGGTGATAATATAAGTGTTCTTATGGAAAATGATGAATTGGTTTTTAAGGTTTTACATATTTAATGTTGTTTATATATATTAAAAAGTATATAATCATTATAGAACAATTTTTTGAAAACCACTCTAGAGTGGTTTTTTGATTTATGGAAAGTATAGAATTTATTTTAATATATAACTTTAATTTAATTTAATAAGTTGGGAGAAAAGGATGAGAGAAGAGAAAAGTAAGGAACTTATGAGTATATTGAAAATACTGGCACCTGGTACTTCACTTAGGGAAGGGCTTGATAACATTCTTAGAGCTAAAACTGGTGGACTTATCGTTTTAGGAAATGGCAAGGAGATATTAGATATTGTAGATGGTGGATTTGGAATAAATGCAGACTATAGTCCTGCATATATATATGAGTTAGCAAAGATGGATGGAGCTATAGTAATAAGTAGTGATTTAAAAAAAATACTGTATGCTAACACTCAACTTATGCCTAGTCCTACAATACCAACTTATGAAACTGGAACAAGACATAGGACAGCTCAAAGAATAGCTAAGCAAACGGGATATGTTGTTGTTGCAATATCACAAAGAAGAACTATCATAACTGTTTATAAGGACGATATAAAATACGTGTTAAGAGATAGTAGCATTATACTAGCGAAAGCAAATCAAGCTATTCAAACATTAGAGAAATATGTTTCAGTACTTGAGCGAGTAGTAAGTAATTTAAACCTTTTAGAATTTCAAGATTTAGCTACATTATTTGATGTGATATCGGCAATACAAAGAACAGAGATGGTTATGAGAATAGTTGGAGAAATAGAAAGGCTTATATGTGAGCTAGGAAATGAAGGTAGGCTAATTTCTATGCAACTAAATGAATTAATTAGAAGTGTTGAGGAAGATGGAATACTCTTAATAAGAGATTATTGTCAAAGTGGTATGAATTATACGGAGATGTATAGACAAATAGAAAATATGACTTCAGCTGAACTAGTAGATTTAGATTTCATATCTAAAATTATTGGATATGTAGGGGTTCCTTTAGTTGATACTTTAATTTCTCCAAGGGGATTTAGAATGCTAAATAAAATACCTAGAATACCTGTAAATGTTATTGAAAATTTAGTTAAGCACTTTAGAGAGTTAAAAGCAACAATGGAAGCGTCTTATGAACAACTTGATAGTGTGGAGGGGATTGGCGAAGCAAGAGCTAAAGCTATTAAAACGGGATTAAGAAGGTTAAAAGAACAATTTATGCTAGACAAGCAAATATAGCACAAAATAAGTTCTAACTTATTTTGTGCTATATTTGTTAGCGCATAGTGTATTTACCAAGAGTACTAATTTTATCATACTCTTTTAAAAGAATGTCGTATAAATTCAAGTCTAAAATATTACATAATGAAGTAATATAAAAAAGATTGTTTCCAAGTTCTTTTTCTATAACTTCCCTACAGTTTTCACATAGAGTACCTTGCACAGGATAATGAGAATCGCCAGGGGTATCTAAATCTAAATCTTCTATATCAGGTGGCGTGCACATGTTTTTTTCCTCTAACTTAATACAACCACAATTAGTAACAGATTTTGCGACAGCCCTATTGACTCTAGCTTCTGATTCTTGAAGTTTAGTAATTATATCTAAAACACTTCTATGCCGTAATAAGGATTCATCTACAGAATTTTGAAAATTATCAAATATACAATCTTTCATTAAGTTCAACTCCTTGTAAATATTTAATTAGTTACATTATAGGATTCACATTACGGTTTTGTCAATAAACTAAGTACGCATTTCACCTTATGAATATATAATAAATCAACAGGAGTTTTATTAATAGGGGGAATGGTATGTTAAATGTTGGTGAAAAAATATTTATACCAGATTATGGCGCTGGTTATGTAAAAAATATTGATGACAAAGAATCATCTAATATAGCATGTAAATATGTAAATATATATTTTTTATTAGATAATATGAATTTTATGATTCCAATAAATAAGATTGAAAATTATAGAGTAAGAGAGATTTTAAATAAAGTAGAATTGGATGAGATTTTAATTACAATCGGGAGTGATTCAGTTTTCATTGAAAAAAATTGGAATAATAGATATAGAAGTAATAAGAAAAAAATTCAGAGTGGAAATACTTTGAAAATGTGTGAGGTAATTAGAGACTTATATTGTTTAAAAAAGAAAGATATGCTTCCACCAGGAGAAGTGAAAATTTTAGAAAGAGTTGAAGGAATGGTTGCGAGTGAAATAATGTTAGCTTTTGGACTTGATATGGAACAGGCATTATGCAAAATAAGGAGTTTAGTTTAATAATTTTTTTGATTGTATGACGTATTTTATTGAAATACACTCAGTTATAGTATATATTAGATAATAACGGGATATAAATTCAAATAAGTGTTAATAATTTAAGGGGAGGTGAAATTTTTTGTTAAAAAAAATTTTTAGAGGACTTTTTACAATCGTAGGACTAATTTTAGGGTATATAATAGGTGGTATGCTTCTAAGCACAAGTTATCTTTCGGGATTTGATTATTTTAAAAATGGTGCAATTCAGGAGATAATATTCATTACTTTTTCAACTTTAATATTTGGAATTATCTTATTCCTAATATCGCCTATAATAGTATCTTTTATAATGAGATTTATGGATTATGTTGAAAAGAGCACACAAAAAATGCCAACTGAACAAATTATTTTTGGCACAGGAGGGGCAATAATAGGTCTTGTAATAGCATCTTTGTTTGCTGGATTATTTAAATATCAATCTCCAATATGGAATGTTATTGCAGTTATTTTTACTGTTATAATGGCAGCTTTAGGAGCAGATATTTGCGCTAGAAAAAGAGATGAAATATTAGCGTTCTTTACAAGTATCAAAAAAAGTAACGGATTTAAAGATAAAAAAATCAAGGGATTTACTAATGAAAATCCAAAAGTACTGGATACATCGGTAATAATCGATGGTAGAATATTTGATATTTGTCAAACTGGTTTTGTTGAAGGACCACTTGTAATACCTACTTTTGTGTTAGAGGAGCTTAGGCATATTGCCGACTCGTCAGATGGGCTTAAGAGGAATAGAGGAAGACGAGGATTAGATATTTTAAATAAAATACAAAAGGAATTGAATATTGAAGTTCAGATTTGGGAAAAAGATTTTCCAAATATTGCAGAAGTAGATAGTAAATTACTTAAACTAGCACAGGTTTTGAACGGTAAAGTAATTACGAATGATTTTAATCTTAATAAGGTAGCTGAATTTCAAGGGGTACCGGTTTTGAATATTAATGAACTTGCGAATGCAGTAAAACCAGTAGTACTTCCAGGAGAAGAAATGAAAATACAAGTGATGAAAGATGGTAAAGAATCAGGGCAGGGAATAGCTTATTTAGACGATGGTACAATGATTGTTGTTGAAGGTGGACGTAGGTATATTGGTGAGAATATAGTTGTTATTGTAACATCAGTACTTCAGACGGCTGCAGGTAGAATGATTTTCGCTAAAAATAAGGATTCTTTAGTGAAAAGTTAGTTATAATATGTAAGTGAGGTTTTTTATGAGCAGAAACTGCGCCATAATTTTGGCAGCGGGTAAGGGAAAAAGAATGGGTGGAGCTATTAATAAACAATATTTAAATATTCATGGATACCCCATTTTATATTATACTTTAAGGGCTTTTTCAAAAAGCGATTGTATAGATGAGATTATAGTAGTAGCTGCAGAGGCTGAAGTAAATTATTGCAATGAAGAAATAATTAATAAATATAAGTTTTCAAAGGTGAAAAGTGTTGTTAGCGGTGGTATGGAAAGACAAAATTCTGTTTTAAATGGCTTAAAGGCCGTATCGGATTGTGAAATTGTACTTATTCATGATGGGGCTAGACCGTTTGTTAGCGAAGATATTATTAGAAATGCAATTATTTATGCTAATTTATATGGAGCTACGGCTTGCGGAGTACAACCAAAGGATACTATTAAGATTAAAGACTCTTCTGGGTTTTCTACAAAAACACTTAAGAGAGAGATGCTTTTTTGTGTTCAAACCCCACAAACTTTTAGATATAATCTTATATTAGATTGTCACAAAAAAATTAGTCTTGAGGGTATTAAAGTAACCGATGATACAATGGTGGTTGAACAGTATGGTAATAAAGTATACCTTTACGAAGGTAGTTACGACAATATAAAGGTTACAACACCAGAAGATTTAGATATAGCGATGCAAATATTGCAAAGAAATCATTGTTGACAGTATTAGATATAATGTGTATATTTATTAGTAACTATAAAATATAACATATAAACTGAATAATAAGTAATGATGAAGAATAGTAGAAACCATTTTACAGAGAGAAAATACTAGGTTGAGAGATTTTCAAAGGTTTTGAACCTACTTTGGAGTTGTAGTAAAACTACCGGTAATATTTACCGTTAATAAATAAGCACAAATTTAGGTGGTACCGCGATGAAGTTCGCCCTAAAACAGGGCGAATTTTTATTTTTTTTGATGTTTTATTTTAAACTGGTTATAAGTAAGAAAATAAATATAATAATAGGAATATCTAATATTAAAAAAGGAGATTAATCATGGAGTTTAATATGCTAAAAGGCAAATTCACAGTGGCACAAGTTAGACAGTTAAATCCACTAGTGCTTGCAATAGTTGGAGATGCAATTTATGAGGTGTTTATCAGATCTTACCTTGTAGAAAAAAATAGAGATATGAATGCACATAAAATTCATGTTATGGCAGTTTCGTATGTAAAAGCGCGTGCGCAAAGTGAGTATATGAAAATATTAATAGCAAATTTAGACGAAGAGGAACTTGGTATTTTTAAAAGGGCTAGAAATTCTAAAAGTGGAACAACGCCTAAAAACGCAGATTTAAATGAATATAAGTGGGCTACAGGCTTTGAAGCTTTGGTAGGATTTTTATACTTAAGTGAGAAGAATGAAAGGTTAAATGAAATTTTTGAAAAAATTATAAATCTTGATTTGGGAGATGAATAAGTATGCTTAAGGTTAAATTAATAGAACATACACCGAATCCTGAAAAAATTATAGCTGCTGCAGCTAAACTTTGTTATAGTCAAGTAGGAATTGATGAAATATTAGAAAATTTAGATGAACAAAAAACAAATAAATTTATTAATACATTAATGACATATGGTCATCATTCGCCAATAGAACATGTGAGTTTTACTTTTGCAGTTGAGGGGATATCTAGAAGTTTGACCCATCAATTAGTTAGACATAGGCTAGCATCTTATTCTCAACAGAGCCAGAGGTATGTACAGCTTAAGCAATTTGAATACATAATTCCACCGAGTATTGAGAAAGATGAGCAGGCAAAGGGAATTTTTATAAAATCAATGAAGTGTATTCAAGAAGAGTACAATCAATTAGTTGAGATACTATCAGAAAATGAATTAGCGAGTTCTATAAAGGAATACCTAGAGACTGAAAAATTGATAAAGGTTGAAGATATTGAAAGAAAACAATACTCAGTGCTTAAAAATAAAGCGGAGAAAAAAGCTATCGAGGACGCACGGTATGTATTTCCAAACGCTTGTGAGACTAAAATAATAGCTACTATGAATGCTAGAGAATTAATGCATTTCTTTAATCAGAGATGTTGTACAAGAGCTCAGTGGGAAATACGCGAAATGGCAAAAACAATGTTGATGCAGGCTAGGAAAGTCGCACCATCGCTTTTTAGAAATGCAGGACCAAGTTGCGTTAGTGGACCATGCCCTGAGGGTAAAATGTGTTGCGGAAAGACAGCGGAAGTAAGAAAAGAATACGAGATGAAATAGATGGAATGGAGAGGAATTTAAAATGAGTGATAATAAAAAATATCAAGGAAATAAAGGAAACAGTGGATTTGCAAGTACGAGAGAAGAAAGAACAGACTTTGCATCTAAGAGAGGTAGGACTAGTGAAAAAGGTGCTAAAGTAACTAGAGGATTTGCAGGTAGCAAGGAAGATAAAAGTGGGGTAGTGCCTAGAAGAAATAGAACGGGCAATCAAGGTGTTAAGGAAAGGAGAGAATTTACAGGTAATAAAGAAGATAAAAGCAAAGTTGTAAATAGAGGAACTAGGCAAAATGAAGAGAAGGCAGTAAATAACAAGTTCACTAGGGTTAAATCTGAAATAAAGTCTAAGAGTAGTAATACAAACGGAGAAATTGAGCCTAAAATTATTAGAGAAGATTTAATTGAAGGAAGAAATGCAGTTATAGAAGCACTAAAATCAGATAGAACTGTGGAGTACATTCTTATTGCTAAAGGTGATTTAGTAGGATCTATAAGTGTGGTAATGGCATTAGCTAAAGAACAAGGAATTGTTACAAAGGAAGTAGATAGAAGAAAGTTAGATGAAATGTCACAAACTTCATCACATCAAGGTGTAATTGCTGTAGTAACACCATACAAATATTTTGAAATAAATGATATTTTTAAATATGCAGAGGAAAAAGGTGAAAAGCCATTTATAATTATACTAGATGAAATTGAAGATCCGCATAATTTTGGGTCAATAATACGAACGGCAGAGGTGTGTGGAGCCCATGGTATAATAATACCTAAAAGAAAAAATGTAGGAGCTACGCCGACTGTGTATAAAACATCCGCTGGTGCAATTGAACATATGAAAATAGCAAAAGTAACTAATATAAATGTAGCCATAGAAGAAATAAAAAAACGTGGAGTATGGGTTTATGGTGCTGATATGGATGGGGAAGATTATATATTCAATACGGACTTAACCGGAGCTGTAGCGCTTGTCATTGGAAGTGAAGGTAGAGGAATTGCAAAACTTACAAAAGAAAAATGTGATGTTTTAGTTAAAATACCGATGGTAGGGAAAATAACATCTTTGAACGCTTCTGTTGCAGCTGGAATAATAATGTATGAAATTATGAAACAAAAAATTAGATGAGGTAAAAAGTGAGAACGCTTTTTGTTGATGGGTATAATGTTATTAATAGTTGGCCAAATCTTAAAATGGTTAAAGAATATAGTTATGAATCCTCAAGGCTTCAACTTATAGATATACTTCAAAACTATGTAGCATTTAAAGGCTATAAAATGTTTATAGTCTTTGATGCACAATTAGTTAAGGGTAGCATTCAAAAAAAAGAGAGACAAGGGAACTTAGTTGTGGTTTTTACAAAAGAGGGAGAAACAGCTGATAGTTATATTGAAAGAATGGTCAATAATATAGGGCGAAATACGGAAGTTTGCGTCATTACATCTGACTCTTTAGAACAACAGATTGCATTCCAAAGAGGCGCTACTAGGATGTCTTCGATTGAATTTTATCATGAAGTAATTGGGACACAAAAAAAGATTGAAATAGCAATTGAAAAAAAATATTTAGGAAAAAGAAATTGGTTAGAAGAAAGAATAGATAAAGAGACATTGGAAAAACTTGAGAAAATGAGAAGGAGCCGTTGAATTTTCTTGACTATATAAATTGCTCTGAGGTATAATAATATATATGACACATGGTTGGTGTGGAGGGGATATTTGTTGGAAAAAATCATTAAAGCTAGTGTGAACACTTCAAGCTTTGAAGAAAGGTTGGATGAGGACGTTGTTATTGAAGCACAAATTAGTAATGTTCGTGCACAAGAATATTTAATTAATAAATACAAAAATTTCGTTAAAGCAAAGGCTAAGTCATATTTTTTGATTGGTGCTGATAAAGAAGATATTTATCAAGAAGGAATGATAGGTCTCTATAAGGCTATTAGAGATTTTAAGGCAGATAGATTATCTTCTTTTAGAGCTTTTGCAGAAATTTGTGTTACTAGTCAGATTATTACAGCAATAAAAACAGCCACTCGTCAAAAACATATTCCCCTTAATACATATATATCCTTAAATAAACCAATATATGACGAGGAATCAGACAGAACATTATTGGATGTGTTATCAGGTGCTAAAATTACTGATCCAGAAGAGTTGGTTATAAGCCGTGAGGAAGTAAAAAGCATTCAAAATGAAATTGGCGAAGTCCTATCAGAACTTGAGATGGAAGTACTTATGTCATACCTAGATGGTAAATCTTATCAAGAGATTGCTTGTGATTTAGATAGGCATGCAAAGTCCATTGATAATGCTTTGCAAAGAGTTAAAAGAAAATTAGAAAAATGTTTAAGTAAAAGGTAAAAATGTGTTGACAAAAAAAACAAACAATAGTAAAATTAATAACTGGTGTATAGCTTTAAGTTCTACTTCAGCGGGAGTAGCTCAGTGGTAGAGCACCAGCTTCCCAAGTTGGGTGTCGCGGGTTCAAGCCCCGTTTCCCGCTCCAAAATTAAATGCCCATATAGCTCAGTCGGAAGAGCGTCACCTTGGTAAGGTGGAGGTCACCGGTTCAATCCCGGTTATAGGCTCCATAGCTATTAAGGTCATTTAGTACACTAGGATGAGTTTACGAACGAAAAACGGTATTATCTATACGAGGAGGAATATAAAATGGCAAAGGCAAAGTTTGAAAGAACCAAACCACATGTAAATATAGGAACAATAGGGCACGTAGATCATGGCAAGACAACATTAACAGCTGCAATAA
>ERZ1463035.120-NODE-120-length-13651-cov-12.928655_pt1 | contig 13651 bp, 13 predicted proteins | sample MGYA00564486_ERZ1463035 | MGnify/ENA primary metagenome ERZ1463035 (study PRJEB39244, sample SAMEA3635149) | Helicobacter pylori | study: EMG produced TPA metagenomics assembly of PRJEB11511 data set (Assembly of a 5300-year-old Helicobacter pylori... | reverse complement strand
TTATTTGAATTTAATTCGCAGACTTCACAATCACCACAGTCATTACAAATTTTCTTATTATTAAAGATACAGTTTTTAGACATACAACACCCCGCTACATTTATTTCAAATACTATCATAATAGTCTATTATAACAAATAAGGCATCATTAATCAAATATTTATAAATTTTAATTATCTATAATATATTTATACTCAATTATTAAAAGAATTTTATATAGTTACTGTTTACAATTATAGACTAAAATAGAACATTTGTTTGATGTTTTTACATTTATATGGTATAATTTCAGCATGAATGAGAGGTGTTTACATGTTAACTCCAAAAAAAGATAAACAGAGTGAAATATATAACTTTATAAAAGATCAAGTTCAATTAAAAGGATATCCACCTTCAGTAAGAGAAATATGTGTAGCTGTAGGATTAAAATCCACCTCAACTGTTCATGGTCATTTAGAAAGATTAGAAAAAAAAGGATATATACGTAGAGACCCTGCTAAACCTCGTGCAATAGAATTATTAAAGGATTCTGTTACAAGAAAAGAACTTATAGATATACCTATTATAGGAAAAATTACAGCTGGGGTACCAATCCTTGCGGTTGAGAATGTTGAAGATACATTTACTATACCTTTAAATTTTACCAAAACTAATAATGATTTATTTATGCTTAAGGTTTCGGGTAGTAGCATGATTGAAGCCGGAATATTAGATGGTGATCTTGCTATAATCGAGAAAGTTAATGCGGCTAAAAATGGAGATATAGTTGTAGCACTTATAGATAACGAAGCCACTATTAAAAGATTTTTTAAGGAAAAAGGACATATAAGGCTTCAGCCTGAAAATTCATCAATGTCCCCTATCATATTAGATGATTGTTCAATTTTAGGTATACTTGTCGGCATTTATAGAAAGTACTAATTATCCCTTTAAACTTATGCAAAAGAGACTGTAATGATCTAATCATTACAGTCTCTTTTGATTGATACTAAGTTAACTGAAATAAATATTAATTATAATAATATTTACTCTAAATTTATATAACTTTTGAAAGAGCTATTAATATTCCAATCTTAGCATGATCAAATGTTAATCCACCCTGTAAATATGCTATATAAGGCTCTCTTATTGGAGCATCCGCAGATAATTCTATTGATGACCCTTGAATAAATGCGCCGGCTGCCATTATAACCTTATCTTCATATCCTGGCATATCCCATGGTTCACACTGAGCAAATGAATCAATCGGAGATCCTGATTGTATCCCCTTAATAAAATTAATTAGCATTTCTTTATTTCCAAATTTGATAGCCTGTATTATATCACTTCTTTTATCTGTGTATTTAGGAAGAACATCAAACCCTGCAAGTTCCATAATCCTTGCACAGAAAATAGCACCCTTCAATGCTTCCATAGTTACGTGTGGAGCTAAAAACAATCCTTGAAATAAAGAACGCATTACTCCAAATGTTGAACCACATTCTCCACCTATGCCTGGAATTGTTAGTCTATATGACGCTTGCACTACATATTCTTCTTTACCTGCAATGTAACCACCCGTTGGTGCAATTCCACCACCAATATTTTTTATTAAAGAACCTGCAACTAAATCTGCACCAACATCTGTAGGCTCTGTAGTTTCAATAAATTCTCCATAACAATTATCTACAAAACAAATTACGTTAGGATTTATATCTTTTGCTGCTTTTATAATTTCTTCTATCTCACAAATTAATAAAGCTTTTCTCCATCCATATCCAGTAGATCTTTGAATATGAACTAGCTTTATTGATTTATCGTTAAGCATTGTTTTTTTCATTAGATCTATATCAACCTTAGAATTTTTTAATTCCAGTTGTTTATATTTAACGCCAAAATCTTTTAATGATCCGATATCTTTTTTATTGGTTATGCCAATTATGTTATGTAGTGTATCATAAGGCGTTCCACATACAGAAAGCATGGTATCATTAGGTCTTAAATTACCAAACAATGCTGCCCCAATTGCGTGTGTTCCATTAACAAAATGTGGTCTAACTAGTGCACTCTCACAATTAAAAATTCTTGCATATACTTTATCTAATGAATCTCTTCCTATATCTCCATAACCATATCCAGATGAGTTTGTAAAATGAGATTCGCTAATTCTCTCATCTTGAAGTGCAGTCAAAACCTTAAGTTGGTTAAACTCCCGCACTTCATCAAGCTTATCAAACTCCCCTTGCACATCTTTTATTGCTATATCATAGAGGCCTATAGTTTTTGAATTTATTTTATACTTCTTTTGAAGATATTCTTTTGTTATGTCTAACATGATTTAGTTCCCCTTTGTATTATGTATTTTAATTTACCTCATTAATAATAACATATATCTAAACTATTTTAATATTATTGTGCCCTTTATTTGAATTTCCTCAGAATCAAAGGCTTGTATTCCTGATTTTTCTTCTACTGCAACTTTATACATTGCTTTTGCCACAGTTTTTCCGTATACTGGCTTATATTTTTTTAGAGCACCATTAAATATAAAGGGAATACATTTTGAAATAACTTCTGCTGCTTTTTCACCAAACCTAAATTCGGCTCTATCTCCTAAAAGCAAAGATGGTCTAAAAATTTTAAGACCTTTTAATCCTAAGTCACTAAGTATAGTTTCCAATTGACCTTTAACTTTGTTATAGAAAACACTAGACTTTATATTAGCACCCATTGATGAAATCACAAGAAATTGAGATACATCATTTTCCTTGGCTTTCCTAGCTAATGAAACTATATATTCTAAATCAACCTTTTTAAAGGCGTTTTTACTCTTAGCTTTTTTTATGGTTGTTCCTAGGCAGCAAAATATATGATTAAGCCTATCATCAAGCTTATAGGTATCTATTAATTCAAAATTTATTATTTTCTCTTCAAGCTTTTTATTGTTAATTCCAGTAGGTTTTCTAACCCAAACTATCACCTTTTCATACTCTGGGGACTCTAATAATATATTAACTAAATTACCACCAACAAGTCCGGTAGCCCCTACTACTAATGCTGTTTTCTTTTCCATAATTACCTCTCCTTACGATTAAATATATATAGTTTTATTCTTAACTACCCTTTTTAACCTCTTCAATAATTTCTTTAACAGTTTCCTTTAATTCCTCCCCAACTTTTTTATACTCTATATCATATTTTTCATTTTGACTTTTTATAAAGTACATTAAAGCATAATAAGTAGGCTTAAATTTATCCTTTAGCATAAGTTCTTTTTCATTAAATAGATTTAGTAGAGTGTTATATTGTTTTTTAGTCATTAGTAATATAAAATATTCATTAATGAACTTATCATATTGGTCTGTATCATTGGTTACTTGTAAAAACAAATGAGCCTTTTGAATGGATTCTTGTATTTTATCATTAAGAAGTAAGGCTTTCGATGATTCATAAATAGTACTAAAATCATTGTTTTCACTTTTATTAACTAGGGTGTCCCTATTACACCAGTTTTCTAAAAATTTTATAAGCCATAATACCTGCTGTTTCTCTTTTTCTCCTCCAAATCTTATTAGATACCATATGTTAAAGAATCGATCTTTAATTTGATACATATAATTTTTCTTATTTATAGGTATTTTATTTATCACTCCATTTTTTTCTAATTGATTTAGCTGAGCGGATACTTCTTTGCTTTGCATCCTTACTTTATCCGCAATTTCTCTAGTTGTTATGGCTTCCCAGCTTAAAGCAATAATATCAACAATTTCTTGTTGAACTGGAGATGAATTATCCATAATGTGTTTATAAAGAGGTGTTACTCTATCTGCTAAGGTATAGATGTCTTTAAGAGCCAGGCCCCTATCATTGTCTTCACTATTGAAAATCAATGACATTATTCTAGGAACTCCACCAGTTAACCTCCTATATGCTTCTATTTTACCTTTATTATCTTTGATTATTTCCTTTATGTTCTTATTATTAAAACCTTCACCTAATTTTTCAAGAAAGTCATTAGTTTCTTCTGTAGTTAAGCCTTTCAATGCTATTAATTTAAAGAAGTCATAAAATGGTTTTTCATAATCAAAAGTAAACTCTAAAACCTCTGAGGATGCTCCTATAAAACGAATTTCAGCAGAGGTTAATAAAATTTCTCTAAGTTTTTGTTGCTCAATAAGTTTAAATTTTTTTAAAATTATCTCAGCATTATCTATTAGAAGTATTAACTTTTTATTTTTTTCTTTAAGTCTTTGTTCAATTATTTTAAAAGATATATCCTCGTAGTCATCTTTCTTTGCATATGTAGCCATATGATCATAAAGTCCTTCAAATTCATAACTCTCTTTTTCAAGATTTTGGGCAACTACCTCCCAAAGCTTAAATAATCTACGAATACTATATTTCTCCTCTGGTAAAATAACTGGAATAAGTTTTTCTTTTAATTCTGGATCTCTTTTTATTTCAAAATATAACCTTTTAAGCAAGGTTGTTTTACCATACCCTCTTTGAGCCTCTATCATATAATGTTGCTCTGGATATTTCATGTCTGAACTTTTTATATCATTTATAATTTTCTGAAATTCTTTTTTTCTTATTACAAAACTATTAATTAATTCTTTCTGTGTTAAATTGTTGGGGTTATAAAAACTTATACTATTAGTTTGCATTCTTTTTACACCACCACATTCTTAATATGGGAGAAGTAAATGTATAAAATTTCTCCTCATCATCATTATTTATATATCCATCATCTATAAGAGTGTTTAACAGGTCTTTATATGTTTCGCAAAGATCATATTTCACAGCGTAATTGTACATTTCGTTATAAGATATCTTCTTGACCTCCGATGTTGATATTATATTTAATACTTCTATAATAAACTTATAGTCATTATTTTTATACACCACAAGTCTTTCTTGCCAACTACTAAATTTATTGTTTTCTTCGATCATACGTTTAATTGCAATATCTACTGATTTATTATGTATAATGCATAGATTGTCTTCATCATAAATGTCTTGGAGCTTATCCATAGCAAGTTGAATATAAAAAGGAATTAACCATTTAATTTCACTTAGCATATGATTTATAGTATCATCGTCCATAGAAAAATCTAGTCCTTTAAGTAGCTCATTTACAAGGTTTTTTCCTTCTGATTCACTTAGTGGAGTGACTTTTACTATATCTAAGTCATTTATAAACTTTGAAGAATCCATTCGTCTTGCAATACCCTCAAGGCTTATTGAACCTGTATATATAAATTGAAATTTATTATTTATATCACTATTTTGTCTTAAAACTCTATTACTCTGGAGCAGATGAACTGCATATGGAGTACCTTCTTTTTGTTGAATATTCTCGATTGTTTGAGCAAATTCATCTATCATTATAATTAATTTGTGCCCTTCTAAATCAATGGACCTCATGATTTCTATAAATTTATCATAATAATTATATTCAATATTTTTGCTAAACTTAACGGAGTCTATACCAACCTCATCTATGCTTTTAAAAACATTTTTAGCAATGTCTCTTATTGAATTTATTACTTTATCTCTTTTTCTTATTGAATCACAATTCAATATAGCCTTTACAATTTCTTTATAATACTTATTCTCGTCATATACTGATTCCGTAATTACATAAACTACATAGTACTTCTCCCTTGGGTTATCCTCTATATATCTCATTAAGGATGTCTTTCCTACTCTTCTTGGAGCAGAAATTATAATGCTACTATCTGAATCTATTTTTCTCCATAATTTATTTATTAGAATAGGCCTTTTAAAAAAATTGTCACCTCGTGCAGCTTGCCCAGTTGTAATTTTCATAATTAGTACCTCCTACTGTTCCTTTATTCCTTATATTTACAATTATACCTAACAAAAAATATTTTGTCAAGTTATTTAACAAAATATTTTTTGCCAAATAGAATAAGGCGCAAAAAAATATCACACCTATTATGAGTGTTGTAACTTAGATCAACAATTATGTAACAGCTAGCAAAACATGATTCTTGTAGTTTTACGAATTTAGAAAACACCAAATACCTCTCCATATGGAGTCAGCAACACATGAACCCATTACACTTTTTAATATAATATTTGTCATTCTCTCTCCCCTTTCACTATATACATAATATTTAAAATTATTATGATACTAACTTATAACCTCACCTATATATTTTTTTATGATTTTATTAAATTTGTTCCAGTATGGTGGGTATTCATTACTTCCACACTTACTAATTTTATTGCAATCAGTAAAACTTATTTTAAGTTTCCACTGTGTACCGTCACATATATCATTATCATAATATTTATCTTTCCAACAGCTTATTTCTAAAGTAGTTAGATCCTCTATAAAATCAAACCATTGTTCTGATGTCAAAGGTATTTCTTTTAATATAAAATCAGGATTAAGATTAATATCACTTTTGGGATGTTTTAAGTCAATAAACATTCCACCTGGTGTTTCTGCATACCTGATTAGCTTATTTTTTCTCTTTCCATCAATTAATATAAATTGAGATGTACCAAAATATCCACCCACTGAAAATTCAAACAAGGTCATCTCAGAAAAAAGATATAGTCCGTTACCACCAAAGTTCTGTTCACAACTTTTACAATGTCTAGTTGGAGTTATTATTGGAAGACAGCATCCACCTAATACTAATTCTCCTCGTTTAGATGCTTCAAAAGCTTCACTTGTTGGCATCCTATATAGTATCTTCACCGTGTCCATTGAACCACATGCAGGACATCTTCTTTTGGTCATCTATGTCACCTCTTCTAAATTTGATACAAAGCTTTAATACATATATTTTTTCTAGTTTAACATTGATTTTATTAACTTCCAATTATAAGAATAATGGGAAGTTGATCAATAACTATTATGGTTCTTTTTTAATATATGGTGCATTACAATATATGAATATTATGCCTCGCCGTATATTTCAGAGAAATATAAAATCCACGATTTTGTAACTTTAAAATTACTCATTGGATTTCCTGTTCCTCCATCATATACGGTGAAATCAGTAATTACGTAAATCATAGCATTTTCCTTATCAAGGGTATCTTTATCCAGTTCATATTGACCTTTATTAATGTCTATGGTCGCTTTAAAAGCTCCAATTGGATGTCCAGTTACAAATAAATTAGTTCTAATAGATATTTGAGGAGTTATATGAGTTATAATAACTCCTCCAATAATTATTATTAAAGTGAATAATATTATAATAATTTTTCTAACAAACTTCATTAGTTTCCTCCTCATTAGTACGTTATATTTTACCAATGTTACGCACTATAAAAAAACATATTTTATATTTAAAAATTATTAAGGATTTTGTTTGTTATCTCTATACAAATTCTTGCAGATTCATTAACTGCATTTTTGAATTCACTAACTCCACCAGTAATGCTATCAGATACAGTTTTTATCAATAAACATGGAGTTTTATTTTTATTACAAGTCAATACAATTCCAGCAGCCTCCATATCACAAATATCTGCATTAAAGTTATTATGCAATTCTTCTTTTTTTCTTTTCTTGCAATGAATTTATCTCCCGAAGCACAAATTACTTTTCTTAATAATGGTTCATTTTCAAGTGCCTTATCCACGATTTTCTTTGTTGTAGATATATAAACACTCGGATATTCAAGATATCTTCCAACATCGCATCCATCAGCCTCTGATGTATCAAAATCATAGTGGACAACACTTTCAACAATACACGTTCTTGCTAATGACATCTCATGTGTCAAACCACCTACAACACCAAAGTTTACAATAAAGTTCACTCTTAATTGTGATATTAAAAACTGTGTTGTCATAGCAGCAGCAATTTCCCCTGCTCCACTATGTATAACAAATAAATTATTTTCACCTAATTTATATTGATATACCGAATATCCTGCAAATTCTAATTTTTTAATGGATACCCCATATTTATTTAATACTGCTTCTATTTCAACAGCTACAATCATTCCTATATTTTTCACTTTATTCACCTCATAATATAAATATATTTACGTGACCTTATTCGACATAGTCGACATATCTCTTTTATTCTTTTCCACTATACTCATCAATTAAATATTCATTTTTCCAACTTCTCATTATTAGCCTAATGGTTATATGGATAATTAGAAAGTATAATCAAAATATTCATCTTTTCATTAGTACATAAATTTGTATATGTAGCCTACAAAGGAACTTGTGCATTTTCACTCAATTCTGTTTTAACACCTTATATGTATCAGTCCAATTTTTTGCTTCAAAATCACCATTTTCATCTTCATCCCTAATACGTTTATCTATTCAGCATCAAAATCAATAAAGTACTTTCTATTTGGTGTATGTATCGTGAGGGTTGCTAAATTAATATTGTCCTCTAAAATATCCACTCTGTATTCGAGCATGATATCATCATTTTGCTTCTTCATGAATAAGTAACTTCCTTCTTCTTGATCCTCGGCCTCATCACTTATTTCAGCGTAGATTTCTTCGCCACTGAATTCTCCAGGATATCCTGACTTTCTTATCTTTTCATCTATTGCTTTAAAAAACTGTTCCATTTTTTGCTCTCCTTCTTTTTTAATACACATTTCTCTTCAAATCAAGTATATACGATGCTTCTAAATAACAGCTTTAATCATTATTAATTAATGATCAGAGCAAAACCTCACTTATCAAGCTCACATGGTTCTCAATGACATCTAGGCTAGTAATTACTTCACTTGATACACATCATTAACTCTAAAAAAATTATAACATAAACTAATGACACTTTTAATACCATTGGCTTATTTCTTAAGATTATAAGCACGAATGGTAAGTGTGGTATTTCAAATCTACCTATGTTCCAAAGTTTTGATTTTCACTCCTCTAGGTAGAGCTCTCATAACCACCTTTTCCCATGGGGTTCCTATTACTTGGTCCATGACAGCTATTACTCCACGGTCATCCTTTGTTCTAATTAATCTGCCACAACCTTGTTTTCACTTCAATCCCATTTCAGGATAATCAACGGTTATAAGTGGATTCATCCCCTCTTCTTCTGCTTCTTTGCGCCTCATTTCAATCAAAGGGTCTAGGGAAGGAAAGGGAAGCTGCCAAACTACAACGAGAGATAAAGACTCCCCGGGCACATCAATTCCCTCCCAAAAGGTAGAACCTACTAATACAGATGTAACTTCCGCACGAAACTTTTGGACAAGATATCCTCGCTCACCTTTATCCTCCCATAAAACTTCAAAAGGTAGCTCATAACCACTAATTTCTTTTCTTATTTTCCTAACTTCCTTCAAAGAGTTAACAAGTATCAGCGCTCTTCCTCCATTTTCTTTCAGCAAAGATAGTAATTGTTTAATTTTACGTGAAAACTTGGCACTGTCAGTGTCCTCAAAGGATGGCTGATGTAAATAAACCACCACCTGTTCCTCAATATCAAAGGGACTTCCAACCGTTGATATTGCTGGATCCTTTAAACCCAGAGTCCTCATAAGGTAACCAAAATCACCGTCATCACTTAAAGTTCCTGAAGTAAACACCACAGGCAATTTTTTCGAAAATAAATGTTTATCTAGCATATTGCTCAAATTCCTAGGAACTACCCAAAAGCTGCCGTCTGTCCTATCTACCCAAGTAATAACTTCTCTGCCTTTATTCCTACCAAACCTAGCTAAGGCTGTAATTGATAGTTCTATTTGAATTTCATAGGTATGTAACGTGCTTTCCGGTAGCTCGTTTATGTATAGCTCTTCCTCAATTTGTATCTCTAAGAGCAACCGATCTAGTGCCTTATGAAAAGCATCAGCTGCTTTGAGAAGTATATCATCGGTGCGAACCGCCAGACGCTCTGATTGCTCATCTTCTATTACGTTTTGATTAAGTTTTTTGAAAAAGTTAAAAGAGGCTTTGCCCAAGGCAATTACACTTACAACCATTGAAGTTCTTGCTCCTTGGATTTCTTCTAGCGAAAGGATAATATTATCAATATCCTCTTTGTGAATTTGTCTTCCAGCACCCATGGCTGCCGGCAGTATGACTTTATGTCCTTCATCAAAAATCACCAGCGAGTAATCTGGAAGCATAGGCATTTTACCGTCTGCAATTCTTTCGTCCCTTGTCCACAGGTCCTGAAAAAAGATACTATGATCAGCGATAATTAAATCCTTGGAAGATCTGTAATGTTCCCTTACCTTAACAAGCTTACAAAAGCCTCTTCTGGTACAGGCATCACAGGGCATAGTTTTATTCCATCCAATCTGTCTCCATACACTATCGGATATGTGCGGCATTTCTGAGCGTTCACCTTTTGTAGTCATGGCTAACCATTGATTAATCTCATCAGAGGCTGTTGCATCGCCAAACACTTCCCCTATTCCACTAACTCTCTCATCACAAACATACTGACGAGGATCTTTTGCCATTGGCGCATCTATTTCTAATCCCAGTATTCGGGAAAGTGTTTGAATATCTCCCTTTGGCCCTGCCAGCTGTTCCTGAAGTGCTGTTGATGCACATGCAATTACTACAGGTTTTCCACTAAAACCAGCGTAGGCAATTGCAGTGAGTAAGTAGGCGAAGGTCTTTCCGGTACCGACCTCAGCCTCAGCCAGATGAACTTTTTTATTACAAATTGCATCAGCAAGCTGAAACGCAGTATATATTTGTTCATCACGTATCTCATATCCGTGTTTCGGAAGAATATCGTAAAAAACATCGCCAATCCAATCCATCAACTTACTTGGAAACTCTTTTTTTGTTTTATAATCAAAGGTGTGCCCTATTTTCTTATACAAAATTTTATCCTCCTGTTAACCTATGGAATACCATAGAAAATATTATGTGAAAATTTACTTTCAGTTATGTACATGCACATAGTTTTTCTTTATACACTAAACATAACCACCCTTACATTCTAAACTTTTTCAATAAGTATTATAACATTAACAATGGAGAAAAAAATTACATCTTTTAATGATTCTAATTTATATCACACAAAATCTAGTGAATTTTCTAGGATTTCATAAATAAGAAATAGAGTATTTACTACTAATACTCTGCGATAATAGAAATGCGCATTGAATACACAATCAGAGCATATGCTTTTTCATCATCTATGAAATTAATGAATATCATTACATGACTTCCAGGTAGAAGTGAATGATACTGTACATCGCTATCAAATCCACTCTAGCTTAATCATGTCAATACTTAATATTAAAGTAACTCAATTATAGTTGTGTTACTTTCACTTCGTTTTTTATATAGTTAAAACTTAAAATAGTTATAAACCAAAGAGGATGTAACAGGGGAATATTGTAACCAGAAGCAATAGGAAATTTCTAATTTTCAAATATGAAATTTAAACTTGGTGATTTAAAGCATTTTTGAGTATTTTAGAGATATATGTTAAGCTAATCATATAATAAATTCCTTCTCTTTACATTATAGGGATTTTTTAAAGATAAATTATTTTATAAAAATCAATTAAAAATCAATTAAAATAAAGGGGGGTAATTTAAAACATGAAGCTTTTAGAAAAACTAAAACTTAATAAAAAATTTTTAAGAGAATTTGATTACATTACAATTATAGTTGTAATCTTTATTGCAATTTTGGGATGTGTAACTATTTATAGCGCTACTTATAAAGTTTATGGAAATCATTATTTTAAATCGCAAGTCATATTTTTAATATTAAGTCTTATTATGGTATATTTTTTATTGTTGTTTGATTATATGTTGATAGAAAATTATGCTGTTATAATATATTGGGCTGGTGTTATATTTTTATTAATTAATCATTTTTTTGGTTCTACTATAAATGGTGCTAAATGTTGGATAAATATTGGTGGTATAGCAGTACAGCCCTCAGAGTTTGCCAAAATCGGAATGATCATAATGCTAGCTAAGAAGATAGATGAAATGGACGGGAAAATTAATAATCCTAAAAATTTATTACAATTAATAATGTATGCAGCAATTCCAATGATACTAATTTATAGACAACCGGATATGGGAATGACTATGGTTAATTTCTTTATAGTACTAGGAATAGTTTTTATTGTAGGATTAGATTGGAAAATAATAATTGCAGGAATGACTTCTATTTTACTGTTACTTATAGGTGTATGGAATTCATCAATTATACAACCTTATCAAAAGACAAGGCTTACGTCTTTTTTGGATCCTACTAAAAATACATCATCAAGTGGACTTCAGCTGGCTCAATCAACATTGACTGTAGGGTCAGGTGGACTAATAGGTAGCGGTTTCTTAAAAGGAGTGCAGTTTAAAAACATTCCAGAAAATTATACTGATTTTGTTTTTGCTGTTTTAAGTGAAGAAAGGGGGCTTATTTGTGCACTAATATTACTATTATTATATGGTATTATTATATATAGATTAATTAAAATTGCAAAAAACTCCAAAGATATTTTTGGAACTGTAATAAGTGTAGGACTTGTATCTAATTTGTTATTTTCAATTTTTCAAAATATAGGGATGAATATAGGAATTATGCCTATTACAGGAATAACACTTCCTTTTATGAGTTATGGGGGTAGTTCTCTTTTAACAAGTTTTATGTTGTTAGGCATTGTATTAAATATAGGAATGAGGCGAAAGAAAATAAACTTTTAGTATGCTTATAGTGTGAGAATACTATTAAATGTATCAAGGAAAATACATTATCTTATATATATCGTATAAAAAATTATCCTCTAAAAATATTTTGGATTTATAGTAATAGAGTGAAAGCTTAAGTGTTTAACAAAGTACCACCTTATCTAATGATATGGTGGTACTTTTGATGATATATACGAATGCTACAAACTAAATATTCAACTAACAACTTTAAAAAATAATAGTAATACTAAGATAAAAGGAATAAATGTTGCTGGGAATCCTTTATACCATTTTTTATTATATATAAAAGAAACTATAATCCAATTTATTGTACATCCTAAGAATATTAGACATGTACCATAAAATAAAAAGCAAGAATTGTTACTTATTTTATATATACCTGAAAGCAATATTGTATAAAACAAAAAATCTCCTAATCCTTTTGTTGGTATTGGTTTTTTATCTTTAAATGACTTACCATATACAATTAATTTCCACATCAAATTTTTGTTTGCCATAACTTTAGCATTTGTAGTTTTTGACCCAATTTTTGTGAAACTGATAATATAAAATATTGATACTCCCATACCAATTGCAATTAAATTGGATATTGAAATAATTTTACCGATTATAATTCCAATACAAATCACACATATCAAACACACCCAACTATTAATAATTAAATGTTATTTATGATATTTTACTTGTCGCATTTATAGCTAATATTAGTTAGTTACTAATAAACAATAAACCAATAATGTTGGCATTTGATTTGTGTAATGACATATAGGTTTCTATTTTTTATATCTATACTTGATTCATAGATATAAAAAAATAACATCTATAAAGGTGAGTTGCAAAATTAAAAGAATCCCCATTTCTGAGGATTCTTTTAAGCGTACACTATTATATTGTCGTCATATTTTACCTACTAACTTTTCCTAAACCGTCACCATTCATAAGTTTCATTACTTCGTCTACAGATGAAAGGTTGACATCACCATTCATGCAATATTTAAGACATGAAC
>ERZ1463035.119-NODE-119-length-13747-cov-13.887964_pt1 | contig 13747 bp, 12 predicted proteins | sample MGYA00564486_ERZ1463035 | MGnify/ENA primary metagenome ERZ1463035 (study PRJEB39244, sample SAMEA3635149) | Helicobacter pylori | study: EMG produced TPA metagenomics assembly of PRJEB11511 data set (Assembly of a 5300-year-old Helicobacter pylori... | reverse complement strand
ACGGTGGTGTGAGAGGTCGCTAAATAAACTAATTATTTAGCTCCTACTCGATTTTCATTATATTACCAATTAAAATCTTGCTAAAAGTTATATGTTAGTGATATAATATCTAACATGTATTTGGAGTATATTTTAAAATTTATAAGAACATAGAGAGGATGGTGAAAACTGTTATTAAATCACACTCTAAAGTAGCTTATAATAAAGAGCTAAATTAGTGATTTAGGCAGTAGATATTATGATATTTGATTCACACGCACATTATGATGATGAGGCTTTTAATGAAGATAGAGAAAAGGTATTAATGGGGTTAAATGATAAAGGGGTAATAGGAGTATTGAATTGTGGCGCATCACTTGAAGGTGCGAGAATGTCAGTGTTATTATCCAATAAATATGATTTTATATATTCAGCAGTTGGAATACATCCTGAATATGCAAATATTGTTAATGATGATGTTATTTGCGAATTAAGAAATTTAACGCATCAGCCAAAAGTTAGAGCTATTGGTGAAATAGGACTCGACTATCATACTGAAGAAAACCCAGATAGAGAAATACAAAAGGCTGCATTTAAACTTCAAATGGAGCTTGCAAAAGAACTTAAATTACCTGTAGTTATACATGATAGGGATGCTCATAAGGATACTTTGGATATACTAAAAGAATTTCCGGAAGTAATAGGTGTAATTCACTGCTTCTCTGGTAGTGTTGAATTTGCGAGGGAATGTTTAAAACTCGGTTATTATATAGGATTTACTGGAGTTATAACCTTTAAAAATGCAAAAAAAACAGCAGAGGTTGCAAAAGAGGTACCAATGAATAGAATACTTGTAGAAACAGACTGTCCATACATGGCACCTGTTCCACTCAGAGGGAAAAGGAATGAATCTGATTATATTAAATATATAATAGAAAAAATATCAGATGTTAAGGAGAAGACTATAAAAGAAATAGAAGATGCAACAATTTATAATATAAAGCATTTGCTAAAAATAGTAAAATAGTGTAGAATAGGTAATGTTTAGGAGGCAGAATGATTTTGAACTGAAATATTGTAATTAAAATTATATAAATATCATATAATTTTAATGGTAAATATTGTTTTATAAGTTCACCCTCATGACTGGGTTAATTAATTTATTCTGTAATTATAATTAAATATTATAATTGTATGCATAATGATGCATTAACAGTCAAAAAATAGAGTAATGGGTCGGAAATTTGACTTATTTGTTGCTTCAAGGTATAATACCCAAGTGCTCTTGACTAAGGGAGGGAATTTTTATAATGAAAAACGCGAAAAGTAATATCAAGAACTATTTTTCAAACGGGCCCAAGACAGTTTTTGTAGTAATGCTACTAGTAATGTGCATTACGGTTACTACATTTAACATGAAAAAAGCTATATCTGTTATTGTTGATGGTAAAGCTATACAAGTTATTACTCTGAAAAGTAATGTTACACAAATACTAAAAAGTAATAATATAGCATTAGGAGCAAAAGATCAAATAACAGTGAGTTTAGACAGTAAAGTAAAAGACGGAGATAAAATATATATAAAAAAGGCTGTGAATGTTAAAGTAGAAGCTGATGGGAAAAAATACAATATTCTAACTGCTGAAAATACAGTAGAAGATATGCTTAAGGCAGAAAAAATTGTATTAAGTGGAGCAGACAAAGTTATTCCAGCAAAAAACAGTGAGTTAACATCTGGGTTACAAGTTGTAATAACAAGAGTGAACACCAAGACGCTTAAAGAGACAAAAGCAATGACCTTTGCAACAGAAATTAAGAATAGTAGTGAGTTAAAGAAGGGTGTAAAGAAAGTTATTCAAAAGGGTAAAGCAGGTCAGAAGGTTATAACTTCATCTGTTGTCTATGAAAATGGCAAAGAGATATCAAGGAAGTTAGTTAGTGAAAAAGTTAAATCAAAACCTGTTAAACAAATAGTTTCATTAGGAACTACTAACGTTTATACAGCATCTCGTGGAGGAGACGTTCGTTACTCAAGGAAACTAAGTGTCAGGGCAACAGCATATACTGCTGATTATAGTTGTACGGGCAAAGGCCCGGGTGATCCTGCATTAGGTATAACATCTACTGGAGTAAAGGCAAAAAGAAACGCTAACGGCTATAGTACTATAGCTGTGGATCCCAGAGTTATTCCGTTAGGAACTAAAGTTTATGTAGATGGATATGGATATGCCATTGCAGAAGACATAGGCGGCGCTATAAAGGGCAATCACATAGATTTGTATTTCAGTTCCACTAGTGAAATGTGGAATTGGGGAGCACGAAATGTTAGTATTTATATTGTGAAATAGGAGCATAAGCTCCTTTTTTTTGTCTTATAGTTTATTATTAATAAGTAAAATGGTATTATAGATACAGTATTAGAAGGAAATACTAAGAGAGGCCATTATTATAATTATATAATAATGGAGGTTGTCTTAGTTTGAGATAACACTTGAGATGACAGTTGTTATTTGGAATCTCTCGCATTAAATAGCAAGGGGGATAATATGATTAAAGAAGTGATAGTAGTTGAAGGACGCGATGATGTTACGGCAGTTAAAAGAGCAGTAGAGGCTGAACTTATTTCGGTAGGCGGATTTGGAATTAATGAAAAGGTGATTAACAAAATAAGAGAAGCACAAAAGAGGAAAGGCGTAATAATTTTTACTGATCCAGACTTTGCTGGAGAAAAAATAAGAAGAATTATTACTAAAAGAGTAGCGAATGTAAAGCATGCATATATATCTCAAAAAGAAGGAACTAAGGATGGAGATATAGGAGTTGAAAATGCATCACCTGAAACAATATTAAGAGCGCTTGAGGCTGCAAAATTTGAAGTGCAAGAAAAAAGAAAAGAGTTTGATGTGCATGATATGATTTTTTTCAAGTTAACAGCAGATAGCAAGGCAAGAGAAAGACGAGATGCTCTAGGAAATGAATTAGGCATAGGTTATGGGAATGCGTCACAATTTTTGACTAGGTTAAACAACTATGGAATTATAAAAAAAGAATTTATAGAGGCTTTAGAAAAAATAAACCAGGAGATGAATTATGGCAGATTTGACGATTAGTGAGGTTAGTAAAAAATATGAATTTAGGTTTAAAAAAGGGTTAGGTCAGAATTTTTTAATAGACGACTCTGTTCTAGATGATGTTGTAGATGGTGCAGAAGTTAATATCGATGATTTTGTTATAGAAATAGGACCAGGATTTGGAACGTTAACTAGAGCGCTTTTAAGGAGAGCCAAAAGAGTTAGTGCTATAGAACTAGATGATAAACTTTTGCCGATACTAGAAGATGAGCTTAAAGAGTTCAATAATTTTGAACTTATACATAATGATGCTTTAAAAGTAGATTTCAACGAATTAATAGGGGATGAAAAGTCAGTAAAATTAGTTGCTAATTTACCATATTATTTAACGACTCCAATAATTGTTAAGTTACTTACTGGAGGGTATAATTTTAAATCTTTAACTATAATGATACAAAAAGAAGTTGCGCAGAGGATAGATTCAGAGCCAAATTGCAAAGCTTACGGAGCTTTTTCAATATTAGTTCAGTATTATTGCAATACGAAAATACTTAGGCTTGTACCACCAACAGCATTTTTGCCGGAGCCTAAGGTAGAATCTATGGTTATAAGACTAGATAGATTGAAAGAGCCTAAAGTTAAGGTGAATGATGAAGCTTTATTTTTTTCTATAGTAAGAAAATCTTTTAATATGAGAAGAAAAATTTTATGGAACTCTGTTAAGGACATCGGGATTCCTAAAGAAGAGTTACTTAAATGTTTTGAAAAAGCTAATATTGATCCTAAGAGAAGAGGGGAGACTTTATCACTTGCGGAATTTGCACTGCTTTCTGATGAAATAGGATTTATAAAATAAATTTAAAGATATTGTTCATTTTTTATCATATACTTCATATATTATAATGAATAAGTTTTATATGGAGGTAGAAGAGGGTGACACCAAAAAAAAATTATAGTAGGTATTTTATTATATTACAAGAAGATGAAAAAGGCTATTCATTAGAAACTGATAAAATTCCTTCTGGTTATGCAAAACTAGAAATGAAAAACAGTAAATGTAAGATTTCATACTATGTACAAAACCTAAGGAAAGAAAAACAACCTTATTACATGATTTTAATATGTGGTAGAAAAGATGTAAACAAGATCATAAAAGTTGGTAAATTGAACATAGACGATCATGGTAGGGTAGACATTTTTCATGAATATGATATGGACAATATAGCAGACACAGGCATTAATGCTGAAAAAATTATTGGAGCTGCAATTGTAAAATTTCTAGATAACAATGTGATTTCAATAATGAGTGGATTTTCAACAACCGAAAAACCAAATGAATGGAAAAGTTATAAGTTAGCTGATTCTAATAAAGAAAGTAAAGAAAACAAAGAAACTAAAGAAACTAAAGAAACTAGAACAGATAATGTGAAAAATGAATTTGATGAATACGAACAAAGCATCGAGATGATTAAGGTTAAAAGTGATATAGCAGATAAAAAAGTAGATGATGTGGTAGCACCAAAAGTGGATATTGAGCAAAGGATTGAATCTAATGATGTTTTACCTTTAGAAGATCAGAAGAATGTAGCCGAAGAAATTGATATTAATCAAAGAGTTAATAGTTGTGATATCGAAATTCCAATGGAAGAAGAAAAAGAAGAGAAAGTTGAAGAAAGTAATCCTGAATCAGAGTTTGAAGATATCATTAGGGATAAGGACAAAAAGCATTGTGAACAAGACAACAAGAAAAAAGAGTATGGATGTAATAAAAAGGAAAATAATTCTTATAAAGATGAATATCCTAAAGGTGCCATGGGGAATTTTTTTAAGTCAGTAGCGGAAGATTTCGTGAAAGTACCTGATTTTACTAATGAAATTAAGTGGTGCACATGGTATAAGGTTCCTGTGCATAACTTAGAGAATATGTATGATTTGAGTGATTATAATAAATATGCAATAGCATATTATCCTATGATTTGTTATTATCCATATATTAGAAATTGCAAATCGTTTATGCTAGGATATAAATGTGATTCAAAAGGAAACATGAAATATATAGTTTATGGTATACCTGGAAGCAGAAATAAAGCGCATCAACCTTATGGAGGAAAAACTGGGTTTGTTACTTGGATTGCTGATAAAGAAAATGATGAAATGGGACATTGGTTAATGTTTTATGATTTTAAAAATTCTACGGTTGTTGTCCCTATAAAAAAATAATGTAGATAAGATAAAATGTGTGACTATTGTTTAGTCACACATTTTATTTTTTAATATTAATATACTATTTATCATATAGTATATTAATATTAACATTTGGAGGGAAGTATTGAAAATTATATTTGTAAATAGAAAAAAAGTTGGGATTATAGTAATAGTTTTCGGACTTATGGTTACGCTACTCGGAATATCAAAACAATTTGATCAAAAGTTAAAATCAACAATTCTTATAGAAAACAATATTAAGTTATTGGATGATTATGTGGCCATACAGGGGAAAGTGAATTATAAATTACCTAAAGGTTGGATAACAAATGAAAAAAAATTTTTAGGGGATGAGATTTTATACCACAACGATTTTAAATCATCCGATGCAGTAATTCATGGATTTGTAGAAGTGTGGAAGGGGAGAAAGGACTTAAAAAAGTTTTTAGATAATAGTAAAAACATATCAGAGGAACAAAATAAAATTAAAGATTATAAGATTAATGACATTACTATTAATGGTAAAAAAACATATGTTGTACAATATTTAATTAATGTATCAGATAATAATTGGTATAGGTCCTATGAATATTTTGTTGATGATGGTGAAGAGTTTTATAGATTTTCATTTTTCATAAAAAATGTTAATTTTAAAGAAATGTATGGAGCCGTTTTCGAAAGCATAGTAGAAACGTTAAAAATTCGATAAAATTAATTATATTTGCTTTAAACTTTTTAGTGTATTATAATTCTCTTAGTTTTTGTTTTTATTAGTAAGGGGGTGAGCAAATGAAACCAATATTATTTGAGTTTTCTTTTGTGAAAATTTATGGGTATGGATTAATGATAATGATAGGAATTCTTGCAGCACTTTGCTTATTATCATATAGAGGTAAAAAAGAACAATATGATGATGACAGTATTTGGAATATGGCGGTAATTTCGATAATTTGTGGTCTAATAGGCGGAAAGGTAATGTATATAATTACAGATATTAAGGAAGTGTTACAAAATCCTTCAGTATTAAAAAATATTGGAAATGGATTTGTTATTTATGGAGCTATTTTGGGAGGGATATTAGGAGTTTACATCTATACAAAAAAAAAGAAGTGGAATACACTTAGAGTGTTTGACTTGTTGGTTCCTAGTTTACCACTAGCACAGGGATTTGGTAGGATAGGATGTTTTTTGGCCGGATGCTGCTATGGAAAGGTCACATCATTACCAATAGGTGTAGAGTTTAATAATTCACCATTTGCACCTGCAAATGTACATTTAATACCAACACAAATTTATTCTTCAATATTTGATTTTATGTTAGCATTTTTTTTACTTTGGTATGATAGGGTAGATAGGGGCGATAGAAAAAAAGGAAGATTGTTTTCTCTTTATCTTATCATATATAGTATAGGAAGATTTTTAATTGAGTTTTTAAGAGGTGACCCTAGAGGAAGTGTATCTATACTTTCTACGTCTCAATTTATTAGTTTGTTTGTATTAATTGTTGGAGTATTATTATTTAATTTTGAAAAAATAAAAAAAAATATGTCTAAATAATATAAGAACTGTATTTATAAAAACAAATACAGTTCGTTTTATTGAAATACCATTAAAAAAGATTAAACATCTCATTCTTAAACATATTAGTGAAGTTTCCAATATCTAAATCGATAGTATCTCCTGTTTTAGAATTCCTAGGTAACCTTGTTATACTTACATCTATAGTAGTTCCATCTTGAAAATTTATAAAAGCGTCTGTACTATTCATATCTATTATTTTCCCAAACATTATAAAAACATCCTTTCATAAATATCTTTACTATAGTTTTAGCAAAAGATGCTATTATATTCAAGAAAGGGATAATCTTATTAAGAGTTATATACAGGGCTGATTTGAACTGCTAATAAGTATATGTACTAGCTTAGGTTTAGCTGTGCTTAACTTTAAAATAAACAAGGTATGTCAGAGAGTAAATTTGATATGTAGCCTGAGACAGGCTATTTAATCCTATAAACAGCGTTGCCTATTTTATGTAATTAAACTTAAAAACACCTATCACAAAGTGATAGGTGTTTTTATCTATAATTAATTTGTATTATAGATTGAGTGGACTTTGAATTATAATCTAGTAACGTTTGAAGCTTGAGGGCCTCTAGCACCAGTAGTTATTTCAAATTGAACTTGTTGTCCTTCTTCTAAAGATTTGTATCCGTCTCCTTGAATAGCTGAGAAATGTACGAATACATCCTCTTCTCCTTCTACTGATAAAAATCCAAACCCTTTTTCTGAGTTAAACCATTTAACTGTACCTGTTTTCATATAACTTTCCTCCTGAATAAAAAAATTTGCAACATGTGTAACATAAGTATCATAATACTACACTTTACCATATTTTTAAATAGATTTTAGAAAAAAACAAATATAATTATCATATTTGTTTTATAATTTATTAAAAACATATATTTTGTAATTAATTAATTTAAATGGTAAATATAGATAATTTATCTATTGGATAAAATTTAATATTTTGACTGCTAGAGATTCGTTAATTTCATTATTAATTACTAAAGTATTACTACCTATTTTTGTGGCATTTTTCATGTACATAAGAAATGTTTCAATTCCATCTAAAGGAAGAGAGACACGTGATGTCTTATAGTGCATAGGTATAACTATTTTAGGATTTATTTTTTTAGTGATTTGTGAGGCTTCTTTTCCGTTTATTGTATAGTTACCACCTACAGGAATAAATAGTATATCTATAGAACCTATAGCACAAAGATCATCATTTGAAAGAGTGTGACCTAGATCACCTAAATGACACACTGAATATCCATCAATTGTAAATTTGAATATTATATTGTCACCACGTTTTGCACCTTTATTCTTGTCATGATAAGAATGAATTCCTTTTATAGATATATCGTAAACAGTAGATATGCCTATCTCATTTATAATTTTATAATTACCCATAAGTTCTTTAGTGTAATTATGATCAAAATGTTGATGGCTTATAGTTACAATATCTGGACTACCATTATAAAGTTCATATCCTAAAGTGGCATCAAATGGATCAGTTAAAAGTTTAATACCTTTTGAATCTTCTAAAAGAAAACATGAATGGCCTAGCCAAGTGATTTTCATGTAATTTCCTCCTTTTTAAAAAAAGATGTATTTATTTATATAAATTGAAACCATTATTTAAGTGGAACGTATTTTAAAGTGAATGAGTATATTATAATACTATTTGTAATTAAATTATGCCACTCTTTGTAAAATAATACACTATAAAGATTTAAAAAAGTGAATTCTTACTAAATAGGTGGAATTATATTAATAATTTCATTAATAATATAAAGTTTTAGAAGGGGGTTATATGAGAAAAGTTTTTAAAGTATTTATAATTATGATTTTAGCTTTAATTGTTTGTATACCTATGCAAACAATAGTAAATGCAAGTACAATTACAAATATGGCGGCAAAAAAAGATGTGGTAGTTAGTAAGATTTTTACAGTGAGTTTTAATAAAACTTTGAATGTTAGTACAGTGAACACAACAAACATTAAGGTGATTTCAGAGGGCAATACTTACATAGGAATCAAAGTTAGTTTGGCAAGTAGTAAAAAAAGTGTAGTAGTTCAACCGGTTAAAAGCTATGAATATAATAAGAAGTATACATTGATCGTGAAAAGTCAAGTGAAGTCTTCTGATGGAAAATTCCTTCCAAATGAAGTTAGAATGGCTTTTACTACTAAAAGTGCACCAATTACTGCGAAGTACAAGATAGTTTTAGATCCAGGTCATGGAGGCTATGATTCAGGAGCGGTCGGACCTACAGGAGTTATGGAGAAAAATGTTAATCTTGCGATTGCTTTAAAAACAGGAGCTGTATTAACAAAAAATGGTATTGAAACAATATACACAAGAAAAAGTGACACAGTAAGTTGGACAAGCAATGTAACCCAAAATCTTCAAGCAATATGTAATATTTCAAATAATGCTAAACCAAATTATTTTGTAAGTATACATGCGAATAGTGGGGCCCCTTCAGCCACAGGAACTGAAACTTATACTTATGCGGGGAGTTCAGTCGCAACAAAGTTAGCACAGGCAATCCAGACTGAAATAGTTAAAGCAACTGGGTCAACAAATAGGGGTATTAGAACTGAAAATTATTATGTCTTAAAACATACGGATGCTACATCAATACTTATAGAAACCGGATTTATTTCTAACCTAGCACAAGAAAAACTATTAAATAGTTTTGCGTACCAAACTAAGGTGGCTAATGCAATTTCAAAGGGTATTCTTAATACTCTAGGGATATATACTATAAAATATTAATAAATTATTATATTTATATTGAAATTATTCAAAAAAACAACCTCAATAGTAAAATACTATTAAGGTTGTTTTTAAATTTATTTTATATAAGTTTTAAATTTATTAGATATCTAATAAATTCTTTTGATAGTTAGAATAACAGAATCTAAGCTCTTCAATTTGCGCATCTAATTGTATCTGTAATGTAGAAAGTTCTGCATAGTTTTCACTTTGAGAAGCATCCTTTATCTTAGTAAATAGGCTAGTTTTAGAATAAGTATCTTTCATAATTGAGTGTCTTAGATCATTAACTTTTTGCCAATTTGCTAAATCTAAATCTAATGCTAGTTCAGCAGTGTGAATCATTTTACATTTTCTGATTTCTTCTGCATAATTGTTTAATAATCTATTGTTTATTTCAGTAACCCATCTAGATGTTATTGCCATTCTAAAACTATTTATTATGCTAGTAGTAAATACATCACCAGTTTTAAGAATTTCAAGTTTATTTGGGAATTCGTCTAATGAACTAACATTTTCATAAACCGTTTTAGGTGCTTTACCAAAGTAATCTGCACGTTGATCTTCAGTATAGTATTCAAATACATCTTCTTCACTTCTGTATGCTCTATTTTTTTCTAAATAATCTGCATCATCTCCTGGTGCTTTAGATAGTTCTTTTAAAAGTTCGTCTTCAGACTTGTTGTTTTTAATTGCATAGACTATACCATCAAGCATACCCATATATAAAGTAGATAAAGCTAGGTAAGTATTAGTATGTGGGCATGGAGCTCTAAGTTCAAACCTTGTAGCAAGAGGATTATCAAGATCTCTTATTAATGCGAGTAGTATAGATCTATTTCTAGATGGAACATCAACGCTGTGACCAAGTGATGTTACTATACATATAGGAGCCTCAAAACCAACTTTTAATCTTCTTAAAGAATCATTTGTTGAAGAAACAAATGGGTTTATTACTTCATAATTTTTAAGTACACCCATTATTGAAGCATAACCTAAAGTACTTAGAAAATGGTTGTTATTTGAATTGAATAAGTTAACTCTCTTGCCGTTCTTTAATTTTACAGCAATTCCAATATGAGTATGTTCACCACTTCCGGCTACATCATGGACAGGCTTTGCTAAAAAGTTAACATCTAAACCGTTAAGTCTGAATGTTTCTTTTACTAAATTTCTAATGAATAACTCATTATCTGCACATTGCACGGCATCAGAGTATTTCCAATCTATTTCAAGTTGTTCCATAATATGTGTAAGAGAACCAGCTTCGCCTATTTGAGCTTTTACTCCACCAACTTCTTTATGACCCATTTCAGGTTCAAAACCATACTCCTGCATTAATAGAAGAGTTTGTTCAAGAGCTGTTCTAACATTTCCTTTAGTTTTACTCCAATATTGTTCTTTTAGTACTTGAGATGTAGATAATTCTTCTATATCTGCTTTATCATTAGGTGTTTTTACCCAAAATTCTAACTCAGTAGCAGATGTGAGAGTTAATTTATCAATATCTTTATATTCGAAATCAAAAGAACTTAAAGCAGATGGATTTTCTTTAAGCAAATCAAGAAGAGTTGTTTTGAAAGTTTCAACTGATTTTTTTAGGATTGATCTTGAGTCTACTAGAATATCATCATGTAATAATGTACATGGTATTTTCAATGTACCTATAGGTAATTCTGTTTCAGGGTCAATGTTTTCATAATTGTAATCAATGTACCAATTACAGTCAGCATCTGCAAGCATATCTAATTTAGCATTGTTTAGAGTTGCAATACCTGGCAATACTACAGATGAACCATCAGTTTGAATAACACCGTTTTCGAAACCACTGATATCATCTAAAAATATTTTCATTGGAATTCTCTCATCAGTGTCATTACCGGATAAGTCAATACCAACAAGGGAAACAAATTTCACCTCAGAGTGTGCAAGTAGGATGTCTTTAATGTCCTTTTCAGAATGTTTTTCTTTAGGAATTACATAAATTAATTTTTTCAAAATAATAGTCCTCCTTTAAATATATATATAATTGTTAAAAAGTCACTGGAATAACTTAATTGACATTTTTATGAATAAAATTTAAATAAAATTTGACATGTTTGCAACAATTAACTTGTATTAGGAGATAAAGAAAAACCATACTAATACATAACTGAATTTTATTTGTAAATAAAATGATTTTATTACAAAAATGAAACTGTGTCAATACAAAACATCATGAATTTTAATTAATTACGAAATAATGATGCTATTTTGCAAGTTGATGAAAACATAAATTCATTAAAGAAACAAATTTTAAGATTATTTATATTTTTTATATTATAATAAGGTTCATTTTTAAGTAATATTATATCACATATATCTAGGGAAATGTATTAAATAAATAATAGTAGTAGTTATTATTAAAAATGAAAAATGTATAATAATTATTAGATAGTGAGGTGTTTATGCTTTAATATAGATTTAAAATTTAAAATAAATAGTTTTTGATCATATTAATTGTAAGAAAATTCAAAAACAAATTGACAACAAAAATTCATTATAATATAATGGTAAGAAGTTATATTAATTTATAATATATTTATATTAATTATTAATTATGACTAATTAAAAGCTTTGATTAGGAAAAGTATTTAAACAAGTAGCTTAAAGAGAGTGGGTAAAGGTGAGAACTCATAGTGAAGGTTTAAAGAAAATCACCTAGGAGCCGGTGGCTGAAGGTATAGTAAGCTTATCCGTATTTCTGCGTTAAAGAATAAGGTATAGTTGTACTTGATTTTATATTTATAATATAGGTGGTTTAGCGAATTTAACTTCGCCCTATTAAATAGGGCGGAGTTTTTATATTTAAAAATGTAGTTTTAATTAGTAACTAACAAAGATTATGAAAATTAAGATTAGAAGTATTACATATCTAATTAGTTATTATCAAATAAAATTGAAAAAGGAGTCTTATTATGTATAAAAAAATTGATCCTTCCAAGAGTTTTATGGACATAGAAAATAATGTACTTAAGCTTTGGAAAGAAAAAGATATCATTCAAAAGAATTTTGACTTAAATAAGGGTGGAAAGACATTTACTTTCTATGATGGCCCACCAACAGCCAATGGAAAACCACACATAGGTCACGTTTTAACTAGAGTTATGAAGGATTTAATACCAAGGTACAAGGTAATGAAGGGATATAATGTTCCAAGGAAAGCTGGGTGGGATACTCATGGATTACCAGTAGAACTTGAAATAGAAAAGAAACTTGGAATTAATGGTAAGCCTGGCATAGAGGCATACGGAGTAGAAAAATTCGTTGAAGAATGTAAGGCAAGTGTTTTTAGTTACGCTAACATGTGGAAAGAAATGTCTGAGAGGGTAGGATACTGGGTGGATATGGATAATCCATATGTAACTTATCATAATGATTACATTGAATCAGTTTGGTGGGCATTAAAGCAAATGTGGGAAAAAGATTTATTATACAAAGGTCATAAGGTAATGCCTTATTGCCCAAGATGTGGAACTTCTTTATCTTCACATGAAGTAGCTCAAGGATATAAAGATGTAAAAGAAATGTCAGCATACGTAAAATTTAAAGTAAAAAATGAAGATAAATACATACTTGTTTGGACTACAACTCCTTGGACGCTTCCAAGTAATGTAGCCCTTGCAGTTAATAAAAAATATGATTATGTTGAAGCCGTTCAAGAAGGTGAAACTTTAATACTTTCAAAGGACTTATTAGGTAAACTCGATGGAGATTACGAGGTAGTACGTGAATTTAAAGGAGAAGCTTTGCTGGGCCTTGAATATGAGCAAATGTTTGATTTCTATACTCCAAAAGAAAAAGCTTTCTATATAGTTCATGGAGATTTTGTAACTCTTTCTGATGGTACTGGTATAGTTCATATTGCCCCAGCATATGGTGAAGATGATAACTTAATTGGTAAGAAATATGATTTACCACTTATTAACTTAGTTGACGTAGAAGGTAAGTTTGTTGACTGCGTTACACCATGGAAAGGCATCTTTGTTAAAGATGCAGATGCTAAGATACTAGAATACTTAAAAGAAAAGAATATTTTATATAAAGCAGAAAAATTTGAACATTCATATCCACACTGTTGGAGATGTGATACACCACTTTTATATT
>ERZ1463035.117-NODE-117-length-13806-cov-12.608029_pt1 | contig 13806 bp, 14 predicted proteins | sample MGYA00564486_ERZ1463035 | MGnify/ENA primary metagenome ERZ1463035 (study PRJEB39244, sample SAMEA3635149) | Helicobacter pylori | study: EMG produced TPA metagenomics assembly of PRJEB11511 data set (Assembly of a 5300-year-old Helicobacter pylori... | reverse complement strand
CTACACTCTCCATACACTCTTTCCCTACACGACGCTCTTCCGATCTTCATCATGGAGTTTTTCAAGAGGAAAAGGTGTTAGGACAACGGTTTTTAATTTCTATAGAGTTGTTTTTAAGTTTAAGAGAGGCAGGAATATCTGATGACATAACAAAAACTGTTCATTATGGAGAGCTTTGTCATAAAGTTGAAGAGGAATTTAAAAAAGAAAACTATGATTTAATAGAGAAAGCTACAGAGAAAGTAGCTGAATTCATACTATTAAATTATGAATTAGTTCAAAGAGTAAAGGTTAAGATAAAGAAACCTTGGGCTCCGATTGGACGTCCACTTCTTTATGCAGCGGTAGAAATAGACAGAAAATGGCATACTGCATATATTGGTGTAGGTGGAAATATGGGTGATAGGGAGAAAAATGTAAAAGATGCTTTAGAGTTTATAAACAATTCTTGTTATACACAAATAACAAAAACATCTAAATTTTATAATACGAGAGCTGTGGGATATGTAGATCAAGAAGACTTCTTAAATTGTGCTATTGAAGTGAAAACACTTTTAACTCCACTTGAGCTTATAAGATTTTTGTTATCTATTGAAAAGAAACTAAAAAGAGAAAGAGTTATAAGATGGGGTCCTAGAACAGTTGATCTAGATGTGTTATTATTTGATGATGTAATTAGTTCAACAGAAGAAATAATATTGCCTCATCCAAGAATGCATGAGAGAATGTTTGTAATAGAGCCAATGTGTGATATAGCACCATATGTTATGCATCCAGTTTTGAATAGAACTATGATTCAAATTAAAGAGGAAATAAAAGCCTAGTAGTCTTTTATTTCCTCTTTAAAATTATTTTTAATACTTATTCAAATTAAATTATTTAAATTCACTAAGAAGTTTATAGGTAAGCTTTAGTTTGTTTAGGAGTGTTTCATTTAAATCTAGAGTCTCAAGCTGAATACCAGAAGGTAGAAGCCTATTTCTACAGCCCATAAAAGTACCTCCAATAAATGTAGCACTATAATGCCACTGAAAATTAATAGTAGCAAGTAGTGACAAGGTACCAGAAGAAAGAGCCGGTACAATGTATGGTTTAAAACCTGTAGAGTGCACTTGAGCGGTGGCGGTTTTAGTACTATGGGTTAATGCGTCAGAAAGCAATTCATTGTAGTGTGTGATGCTATCAGCGATGATAAGACCCTCTCCATGTGGTCCAAAAGCTCTGCCTTCATGAATATAGTGCTTTGTGGAATCTTGCTGTGAAGCATAGTAGCAAGCTCTTGCATTCATGACACCAAGGCCATAACCTCTAATTTGTTCAGGTGCCAAACCATTATAGTCAACATTTCCATAATTATCTTTATTGCTTTCTACAAATGCTTTTTTGCAAAGCAAATCTACGGGATCAGATACTACAGCAAATATACCCTTAAAGTTATTATTACGCGCAAGTGTAGCGAAGTGTCCAATGATTTTAGCGTTACCTTCAAACTGTGCAAGGATAACATCATTAACTTCCTTTTGTACCGCATAATTACCAACGGAGACACAAAATACAAACATATCGCAGTCAAAGATCTCACTCTCTTTTAAAGAGATTACTTTAATAGAACTTTCTTTCATATCAGGTGAGAGAATTTGGTTAAGTTCATAATTGTAACGTTTAATGCGATTTTGATCACTATCATAAAGTCCTAAACTACAAATGTTTTTGACACCTAAAAGCCGTAAACCTGTAAGCAAGGTGCCACCAACATCGCCTAGACCAATCACATTTATTCTCTATTTTTTAGGAGGGTTATATGTTAATACATCTTGCCAACTGGGATATTTTGTGTTAAGAGAAGTAACACGATTATCGTTAATAGCAAGTTTTAGCCAGTGTGGCACGTTAATAATAGAAGTTGTAGGTTTTACAAGTAAATCAAGATTTTCATCTTTTAAAAATAAAAAATTCTCATGTGAGACAGAAAAACTTCGCCTAGAATATTCAGGGTTAAGTTTGTTAAGAGCAAAAATCATTCCCTTATATTTTTCTGCTTCACGCTGGGTTGTAGAATTTAAATTGTAATATTTGACCTTAGATATTAATAACTTTTCTCTTAAAATATAATAAAACATGTAAATTACCTCTTTTTGATTAGTAGAAAAATTTAACAGCTAATTACTTAGTCATATATCATCATTATAAACTCTTTAAGTAGTACATACAATTTTTATAAAGGAGCAAATACTTTATTTAGGTATAAGGTATTTGCATAGACCATAAAGGTTATAAGCTTTGAACATTTTACTTGTATCAATGTAATCCATATTGTAATCACCATCCCAAGGATATATGGAAATATACCTTTCGTTATAGATATTTAATACGTATTTATTTTTACTAAAGGTTAAAAATATTTTATACAATGGTTTAGCTGGTAAGTTTGTCGGTTTATTTATGAAGCTAGCATTAGTTAATGAATTAAAGAAATTGATGAATGTTTTTAATTCATCTTTTGAAAAATCTTTTTTCTTATAAAAATTCATATATAGAGCATAAAGTTCCTTAGGTGGTTCTAGAGATAAGTCTTTCATTAATAACTTAGTATAATAATAATTACTTGGTTTATTTTTGGTGAAAATATTTTTATTAAAATTATATTTACATCCGAAGAGGGTTAAGGAAAAGGAAATACACACTATTAATAAAATACATTTCTTTATATTAAATTTCAAATAATCACATCCTTCAATTATATCCAATAAATACATTGCTTAATTATCTTTATTAAAGACATTATGAAAACACATTGTTTATAGCCTTATAAATAAAATATGTTGGATAATTATGTTTTAGTACACAAAATGGATACATAAGCATATCCTAGAATATGATTTAAAAATTACCCTAAAATCAAATAAAAAAGTAGAGGGGGATATCACTTTGAAATATGGCATTGATATTGGGCATAATTGCCCACCATCAGATATGGGGTATGTTGGTATAAGAAAAGAAGATGATTTAAACAAAGAGGTTGGCATTAAGGTAATGATAAAGCTTAAAGAACTTAATCATGAGGTGGTGTACTGCACTCCTAGTCCTGATTCTAGTCTAAGTAATTCACTTTACCTAAGAGTAAATAAGGCAAATGAAGAAAATGTAGATTTATATGTGTCTATTCATTTTAATGGAGGAAGTGGACACGGAGCAGAGGTATTTGCAATATCAGAGTCTGGGAAAAAAATAGCTAAAAGAGTTGTAGATGAGATTGCAGAACTAGGATATGTAAATAGGGGAGTAAAGGATGGAAGCTTTTTGTATTTATTAAAAAACACCCAAATGCCTGCAATACTTGTGGAAGCTGGATTCGTAGATTCTAAAGATGATATGGAAAGATATAATGCAGAAAACATAGCGAATGCTATTGTAAATGGAATAACTATGTTTTAGAAAGAAAGATTCTTATTTTAATGACTTAACATGATAACAATAAATATCAGAATAATTGTTCTTATTATAAGTATATTGAATATATTAAATTGAAAGAAGGCGATTAAATGTTTTTAACCAAAGCAACATTAAATTTGTTAAATGAACAAATATCTCATGAATTTAATAACCATACTATTTATAGGAACATACAAGCGTATTTTTCTAACTTAGATTTGGAGGGTTGGGCATCATTTTTTGGTGTTCAGGCAGAAGGTGAGTATGATCACTATAAACATATTATAAGTTATTTAGATGATAAGAATGCTCCTTATGAAATAAATGTATTACCTTATTCAGATTACCAATTCAAAGATATTAAAGAAATACTTGAAAAATATTATGCTACGGAGTTAATAACGACTAAGATGCTTTATGCAATTGTAGAACAAGCGAGAGCAGAAGATGATCAAGGTACAATAGGCTGGTTATATACTATGCCAGTATCTGAAGGTGGTTTATCATTGATACAAGAGCAGATTGAAGAGGAAGATTCGGCATTAAGCTTGCAATCAGAGTTTATGCAGGGTTTTGGTAAGAGTGATCAATTAAATCAACAGTGGATACGAATAGTAAATGAAAATTTGATCCATAGACTTTCAGAATAAAGATAAAATTAGTATATTTGTAGTAAAACTATAATATTAGATGAGGGATAGAAAGAGGTAAGGATATGAAACACATGATAAAGGTGTCTATTCTTCTTTCTATCTTTTATTTATTGTTTTCTATTAATTTTCAAATTTTATTAAATAAGAATATAAAGGAGCTGAACATATGATTTACAATATACTGATTGGTGGAGCAGCAGGTCAGGGGATGGAAACTCTTGCAATAATACTTGAAAAACTTTTGAAAAAGAAAGGATTTAAAATTTTTACTTTGCAGGATTATATGTCCAGGGTTAGAGGGGGGCATAATTTTTTTCAGATTCGTTTTGGAGATGAAGAAATAAGCTCACACTGTAATGAGATAGATGGCATTATTGCTTTAAATAAAGAAACCATTGAAATTCATGTAGATGAACTAAAAGACACAGGTTTTATTATTGCCGATGAAGCTCTAGACTATAAAGATGATAGATTGTATAATCTACCATTAAAATCACTTGCGAAAAACATAGGGAATCCTAAAGTTTTTGGAAATGTGGCGTTGGGGGCACTACTTAAACTTTTTAATTTAGATTTAAGTTTTGTAGAAGGTCTATTAAAAGAAATATTTAAGGATGAGGTTGCAGTCCAAAATTTTGTTGCTTTTGAAGCTGGATATAAAGAGGTTTCATCTAAATATGATTTAAAGGCAAACGAAAAGGATCAAAGTATATTAATTAATGGTAATGATGCTATTGCTTTAGGAGCTTTAGCTGCAGGATGCACGTTTTACTCAGCTTACCCTATGACACCGTCAACTACTATAATGGATTATCTTGCTTCAAAAATGAAGGAAGCAGAAATAGTTGTTGAACAGGCTGAAGATGAAATAGCTGCAATAAATATGGCTATTGGGGCTTCTTATGCTGGAGTACGAGCAATGACAGGCACATCTGGTGGCGGATATGCTTTGATGGTAGAAGCTATAGGTTTGTCAAGTATGTTAGAAGTACCATTGGTTGTTGCTGAAATACAAAGACCTGGTCCTACAACAGGGTTACCAACAAGAACTGAGCAAGCAGATCTTAAGTTTGTTATATCAGGAACTCCGGGAGAACTTCCCAAAATGGTAATAGGTTTAAGAGATCCGCAGGACTGTTTTTATCAGACTATGAGAGCCTTTAATTTAGCAGATAAATACCAAATTCCAGTAATAATTCTAGGTGATCAGTTTTTAGCTGATAGTCTTAAAACAATAAGTCCATTTGATTTTAAGAAAATTAAAATTGAAAGACACCTGAGTGAGGATGAGTACAATGGAGACAAGATATATAATAGGTATGAAGTAACAAAATCTGGAGTCTCGCCTAGAATAACTCCAGGTAGAATAGCAGGTAAAACTGTTTTAGTGGATAGTGATGAGCATGATGAAACTGGTCATATAACAGAATCAGCAGAGGTAAGAGTTATTATGAATGATAAAAGATTAAGAAAAATGGAATCTATAAAGGAAGACTTATTAGAACCTGAATATATTGGGCAAGAGGATATAGATACTCTATTAATTGGGTGGGGATCATTATATGGACCAATTAAGGAGGCAATTAAACTTTTAAATGATAAGGGCAAAGAAAAATATGGTGCTTTAGTGTTTGGAGATGTATGGCCATTACCTGATAGTTTGCTTAAACAGAAAACTCTAAAGGCTAAAAGAGTAATAAATGTAGAGCAAAATGCAACAGGACAACTTGCATTACTTATAAGAGAAAATACCGGAATACAAATGGATGATAGTTATTTAAGATATGATGGAAGACCAATAGCCTCCGAAGATATAGTTAAAAATATAAAGGGGGTTTTATAATATGGTTGATTGCAGTATTATTACCTCAGAAACAGCATGGTGTCCAGGATGTGGAGATAGAAACATACTTTTAACATTAAAGGAAACACTTATTGAACTTGGGAAGAAACCTCATGAGGTATTAATCGTAGGAGGAATTGGGCAAGCAGCGAAAACTGCTCAGTATATAAATACAAATGGTTTCTGTGGACTTCATGGAAGGGCTCTACCGCCAGCAATTGCTGCTAAAATTGTTAATAAGGCAATGACTGTAATTGTAAATACAGGAGAAGGCGACGCTTATGGTGAAGGTGGAAATCATTTTATTCATAATGTCAGGCGTAATGTAGATATAACTCATTTTGTTCATAATAATCAAATTTATGGTTTAACAAAAGGCCAGGCTTCACCAACTTCAGACATAGGACATGTAACTAACGTGCAACCCTTCGGTTCCAATAATATACCACTGAACCCTGTTTTACTTGCAATTACACTTGGAGCAGGCTTTGTAGCAAGGGCATTTAGTAATGATAAGGAATCACTAAAAGAAATAATGCTGCAAGCAATAAATCATAAAGGATATGCACTTGTAGACATTCTTCAACCTTGTGTAAGTTTTAATAAAATTAATACGCATAAGTGGTATAAAGATCGGATATATATGCTTGATGACACCTATGATCCAACCAATAAATTAAAAGCAATGGAGAAGGCCATGGAGTGGGGAGATAAAATTCCAGTTGGAATATTATATAAAGAAGAAAAACCTCATTTTACTGATAAATTAGATTTTTTAAGAGATGGTAAACCACTAGTAGATAAAGACATTGATTTAGATAAAATTAGTGGGTTTATGAATGAATTTAAGTAGTGATGTTATTTGTGAAACAATGGTTCTAGAAATATTTTAATATAAAAAAGGATACAAAGATTAGGATATCTAATTTATTTGTGTCCTTTCTTATGTCTAAATAAGTTTAGAATATAACAATATGGTACATACTTTCTATATAAAGAGGGTGTATCGATGGATTTAACAAATAATGAAAAATTAGAATTAATAAACAGCATTGAGGTTTTAAAATGTGCAGATGGGTTTAACGAAAAAGCATTTGCTTTTACATATGATAATAATAAAAATAGAAAAATACTTTACGAATTAGGCATGACTGAGGAAGAAGTGAATTTTGAATGTAGAGGATGTGGTGTTTTGGATTTAATAAATATTGGACTTAGATATGCTAAAGCATTTAGTAAGGATAAGGGATTTTATTCAGATACCAATACTAATTATGAGTTTTTTTAATTCATATAAAAAGAAAAAAGTAGGCACAAGACAGTAAATCCCATTTTAATACAATAAAGTAAAAATGGAATTACTATTTTATGCCTATTATTATGCATTCAACATAAGATTAGTTTAACTTTAATATAGTAATTGAAGCACTTACTGAAGTGTTAGGTGATGGTGCAAGCCTATTCTCAAGATTAACTGATCCACCGCTATTATTTACAATAGAAATGGTTGAGGATGCTGCGAGTGTTATAACCGCTTCACCAAAAATTTGGGAATTAGAACTTCTTCCAGTGTAGCTTAATTGCTTAGTTACTGCACTATTTACTGCTATTGACCAGGTACTTCCACCACCTGTACCTACTGATACTTCAAAGCTAATAAGATAAACACCTGCATTTAAAGTGATTTTAGAACCAGGTGCAGTAAATGATATAGGTGCTCCTGATGTTGCAGGGCCATCAAAAATCACTGCTGAAGTATTAGCTACAGACTGAGCACTAGCTGAGTAAATATATGCTGCAGCAGACAAACCTCCTCCAGTTGCACCAGTTACTCCGGTATTGCCGGTTGCACCAGTAGTTCCTGTTACACCAGTTACTCCAGTAGCTCCTGTAGAATCAATTCTGAATATAGTTGCAGTACCAATAGGTCCAGTTATACCTACCAATAATATACTAATGAGACCGTTTGAATTATTAACAAATCCGAAAGTGTCCCCTGCTGTTGCGGGATAAGAAATAAGAGAACCATTTAACGTTGGGTTTGTTGCTGTGATGGATATACCTGCAATAAATGTCTCAGCAGGAAATTTTACTAAATCAATTTGTATAGATGTTGTGGATGGATTTGGAGTGACCGAAAATTTCCAGTCTATTGTATAAATTCCTGTTGTTTTAATTGTAAACAAACCTGTTTCTGAATCGTAACTGTAATCAGGTCCTAAAATATTTATAGTATCATAATAAATAATACCACCAACTGGAATTGATTCTTTATTTGTTGTTATTACAGCATTTAAAAATCCTGTATTTCCAGTTACACCCGTTACTCCAGTACCACCAGTTGCTGTTGTATTTATTACAAAATTATTATTTGGTTCATTCAATGAAGACGACCTCCTTGATTTTAGTTTAAACTTGTCCAATATTATAGATAAAAGATTATTAAATTCACTCATAAATAAACTTCCTAACTTAGTAAAGTATATTTTCATATTTATACAATACTAGAATCTCTTAGCAGTTTAAGTATTATAAACTGCTACTATATCTTATTCGCATAGAGATATCTGGCTACATATAATTCCAATCGCTTTGTTAGGAGAATATTTACAGGAAAAGTTACTTTAATATTGATAGGCTGTAGTCATAAAAATTTGATTTAGTTGTTGCAAATATTGTTGCAAAACAATAAAAAGACTGTATCAATTAGCTTTAAAACTAAGTGATACAGTCTTTCTTTAAAATGTATGGTGCCGGAGGCGGGAATCGAACCCGCACGGTATTGCTACCACTGGATTTTGAGTCCAGCGCGTCTGCCAGTTCCACCACTTCGGCATGTCTGACAAAAAATATTTTACCATATATTTATGAACAATGCAATAGGTATTTGTATATTTAGTATAAATTAAGCATAAAGTAACATATATTGAGGTATTAATATATTTCAGATGCTCTTTTTGTTTTTTTAATTATAATAAAGTTAGTTACTTTTAGGGTATATTATTGTTATAATACAATAGAAATTGTTTTACTTATGTTAAGGAAAAGTTTATTTTAAGAAGTCATCTTAATGTTATAATAGAAGAGATGTTCGTATTAACAAGTTGATATTTTTATTTGGAAAGTATATTATAAAACGAATATAGTGTTACTTATAAGGTTATTATCATAGTAGAAAGAAGGGATTTAAAATGTCTAAGGAAAGACTGTTAATTTTAGATGGTCATAGTCTTATGTATAGAGCTTTTTATGCATTACCAGCCCTAACAAATTCAGATGGGATATACACTAATGCAGTTTATGGCTTTACATCTATGCTTTTAAAGATGAAAGAGGAGTTTGAGCCTGATTATATTGTTACAACATTTGATAGGAAGGCACCTACTTTTCGTCATGAAGAATATAAAGATTATAAGGCAGGTAGAAAAAAAATGCCTGATGAACTACAGGGACAGTTTGCTCTAGTTAGGGAACTTTTAGAGAAAATGGCTATAGATATTTTTGAATTAGATGGTTTTGAAGCGGATGATTTAATAGGTACATTATCAGTATTTGCAGAGAAACAAGGACTTGAAGTCTTTATAATAACAGGAGACCGGGATGCACTCCAGCTTGCAACGGATAATGTAAAGATAGTAATAAATAAAAAAGGAATGTCTGAAAAAGAGATATATGATAGAAACCGTATAATCACGGACTTCGGAGTAACTCCAACAGAATTTATAGATGTAAAAGGACTAATGGGAGATGCTTCTGATAATATACCAGGTGTTCCAGGAATAGGTGAAAAAACTGCATATAAGCTTATCAAAGAATATAAGAGTATAGAAAATCTTCTTATGAATATTGATAAGGTTAGTGGCAAAAAGCTTGTTGAAAATTTAAATACCTATAGTGAACAGGCAATTTTCAGTAAAAAGTTAGCCACAATTATTACTTGTGTGCCTATGGAAATGGATCTAAATTCAATTAAATCAAAAGAAAATTATGATGTTCGTGCTGTAAAAGATTTATTTTATAAATTACAGTTTAAGTCATTAATAGACAGAATATCTGTAGATGATGACTCTGCCGAGGAAATATTCTCTGCAGATTATGAAGTAATAGATAAGTTGAAGGAACTTTCAGAGCTTACCTTTGAAATTAAAGATACCATATATATAATTTTTGATATAGCGGATACAAATATTTTTTCTAAAATGTGTCTTAATAACATATACATTAATTATAAAGAAAAAAATTATCTTATTAAGCTTGATGATTTATTTAAAGAAGATGAGGAAGAAACTATAAGTTGTTTAAAAACTATACTTGAGAGTAATGATATTAAAAAGGTCAGCCATGCTGTAAAAAATGCATATACTGCACTTAATAAAAAAGGTATAAAACTACATGGCATAAAATTTGATACAGAACTTGCGGCGTATCTGTTAGACTCTGCAAAAAAAGAATATAGCCTAGAAACACTTATGGATACCAATCTTAGAATTAGTATTACCGGAGCTGGACATGAAAAGGAAATTAATAAAGTAGCATTACTAAAGGGGCTTTATGAGATATTAGAGCCTAAAATTAAAGAGTATGAAATGGAAAAACTGCTATATGAGGTTGAGCAACCATTAACAGAGGCTATATCATATATGGAGGCTGAAGGATTCACAGTAGATAGAGCAAATTTAGAAGAACTAGGAGTTAAATTTTCTGCAGATATAGCGAAACTTGAAAGTACTATTTTTGTTTTAGCTGGAGAAGAATTTAATATAAAATCACCAAAACAATTAGGGAAAATATTATTTGAAAAATTAGATTTGCCTGTTATAAAAAAGACAAAAACAGGATATTCAACTAATGCAGAGGTTTTAGAGGCACTAGTAGAAAAGCACCCTATTATTGCAGAAGTTACAAAGTATAGACAAGTAACAAAAATTTTTTCTACATACATTGAGGGTTTAAAAGCAGTAATTGACACAGATTCTAGAATACATTCAAACTTTATGCAAACAGTCACAACGACGGGAAGGTTATCTAGTACAGAACCTAATTTGCAAAATATTCCTATAAGACATGAAATGGGTAGGGCAATTAGGAAAGCATTTATACCACACAATGATCAGTGTGTTATATTATCTGCAGATTATTCACAAATAGAGCTTCGAGTACTCGCACATATTGCTGGAGATGATAATTTAATTCAAGCGTTCATTGATCATAGTGATATTCATACTAAAACAGCATCTGAGGTATTCAACGTTCCTATGAATGAGGTTACAAAACTTATGAGAAGTAATGCAAAAGCCGTAAATTTTGGTATAGTATATGGTATTGGTGAATTTAGTTTGGCTAATGATTTAAATATATCAAGGAAAGAAGCTAAAACATATATAGAAACTTATTTTGAAAGATACCCGAATGTTAAAAAATACATGAAGGATATAGTTATTGAGGCGCAGGAAAATAATAGTGTAACTACAATTATGAATAGACGTAGATTTATACCAGAAATAAATTCAGCAAACAAAATTGTAAAGGCTGCAGGTATAAGACTTGCGATGAATACACCTATACAAGGAAGTGCTGCGGATATTATAAAACTTGCTATGGTTAATGTATTTGATAAATTAAAGGAAGAGGGATTAAAAAGTACTTTAATTCTACAGGTACATGATGAATTGATATTAAATGTATATAGGGATGAACAAAAGCAAGTTGAATTTTTAGTTAAGGATCAGATGGAGAATGTTGTTAAACTTTTAGTTCCACTAGAAGTGGAAATTAGCATCGGGGAAACATGGTATGAGGCTAAGTAGTTGAGATTATTAGGCGATATTTAAGCCTATAATCTAATGTATTCAATTTTTAGTTATAAAAAAGTAGGGGAGAAGATAATGCTAAAGGTTGGAATAACAGGTGGTATTGGTAGTGGTAAGAGTACTGTAACCAATATGTTAAAAGATGATGGGTTTACCATTATCGATGCAGATATTGTAGCTAGAGAGGTTTTTATAATATATCCGGAGATAATGGGTAAAATCAAAAGTGAATTTGGATATGGTTATTTCGATAATGAAGGTAAACTTAACAGAAAAAAATTCGGAAATTATATATTTAAAAGTGAGTTACGTAGAAAAAAACTTGAAAGTATAATGATACCTTTTATAACAAAAGAAATACATCACAGAATAAAGATGTGTGAAGAAGATAACTGTAAGTTATGTTTTCTAGATGCACCTACTTTAATAGAGAATAATCTCAATACCAGTATGGATATAACTATTTTAGTATGGGTATGTAGTGATGTTCAAATACAAAGGGTTATGCTTCGTGATGAGTTAAATTTAGAGAACACAATGGATAGATTAAAAGCTCAAATGCCAATAGACGAAAAGAGAAAATATGCTGATTTTATTATTGATAATGGAAGAAGCGTTGAAGACACAAAGTTGCAGCTAGATTTAATTATCGCACAGCTCGAAAGGTTAGATGTGAAGTTATGAAAATTTCAAAAATTGTAAAATTATTAATATTAATTTTATTGGTTATCATAGTATTAAATATAAAAAGTATTTTAAAAAATTTTTACCCAATAAAGTATGAAAATCAAATAGTTACATATTCGAAGCGATATAATGTAGATCCATATTTGGTAGCTGCTGTAATAAGAACAGAGAGCAATTTCGATGAAAAGGCTATTTCTCATACTGGAGCTTATGGATTAATGCAGATAATGCCTGATACTGCACTGTGGATTGCTGGAAATATGAAATTGAAAAATTTTAATACTGAAAAATCATTTGATTCCGAAATTAATATTGCTATGGGATGTTGGTATCTTGATGATCTAAATAGCGAATTTAATGGAGATTTAGAATTGGTGCTTGCTGCTTACAATGGTGGACGTGGAAATGTTAAAAAGTGGCTTCAAAATAAAAAGTATTCTACTGATGGTAAAACACTTAATAATATACCATTTGGAGAAACTGATAAATATGTTAAAAAAGTAAAAATAAATTATCGCATTTATTCAAAGCTGTATAATAATGAGATTAAGTAAAAGTATATAAAAACTATTGACAAATTGTACAGAAATAATATATAATAAATCTTGTAGTTATTGGTCTAGCGATGCTACAAGATTTAATCCTTTACAATGGAATATTGTTTGCGATAGTGGCGGAATGGCAGACGCGCACGTTTAAGGGACGTGTGGGAGACCATATGGGTTCAAGTCCCATCTGTCGCACCAAGTTAAATTAATTAGTATCAGCACTTTAAGAGTGTTGATATTTTTTTATTTGAACAAGAAATGCCAAAACTTACAACACGTCTATTAGGAGTTTATTCTAGTAGACGTGTTGTAAGTTTTAATTTGGTAAACTTAAAGTATAAAAGAATGAATTATAAAATGAAATAAGGAAAAACTAACATCTGAAAGAGGTGTTGTTTATGAAAAATAAAAATAGTAATGTTAATAAAAATCAAGATAAATCTAATAAAAGTAAAGAAGAGAACCCTGTAGTTATTAATGGTGATACTAATATGAGAAAGCCTGTACGAGGATTAAGTAAATAGTGGCATAAAGAGGATGTAAGTACATCCTCTTTATTTTTTTTGTAAAACTAGTATCAAACTCTTACATTTAGCATAAATTGTTAATGTATTAATAATATTGAATGGGAGGGTAATTATGAATATAGAAGACAACAATAGTGAAGATATAGACATGATTGAAGAATATGAAATGGTTCCATTACAATCTATGATGTATGGATATGACCAAATGAATATGATGTCAAATATGGGAATGCCCGTGGGATATATGCAGGATATGAATTCTAATATGGAAACAGATCGAAGAGCACACGTCTGAACTCCAGTCAC
>ERZ1463035.115-NODE-115-length-13977-cov-13.088780_pt1 | contig 13977 bp, 13 predicted proteins | sample MGYA00564486_ERZ1463035 | MGnify/ENA primary metagenome ERZ1463035 (study PRJEB39244, sample SAMEA3635149) | Helicobacter pylori | study: EMG produced TPA metagenomics assembly of PRJEB11511 data set (Assembly of a 5300-year-old Helicobacter pylori... | reverse complement strand
TTTTTTCTTAATATTTCATCATCGAAAAGTCTAATTTGTCTTAATGCCATTTAAACTACACCCCTACTTTGTTGTGCTCTTGATTTTCTTACACTTTCTTTAAACAGAAAAATTTCCTCTATAGGACTATGAAATGTCTTACAAATATCATAGGCTAACCATATAGACGGCTCAAATTTTTCTGTTTCAATGGAATTAATTGCTTGTCTGGATACACCTACAAGTTTTCCTAATTGTTCTTGTGTTAATCCGAGCGATTCACGAAATTCTTTTATCCTATTTTTCATTAATTAACGCCTCCGCAATGTTAAACATTATATTATGAATATAGCATTATTTTATTTTCACAATTGAGTTTATTATTTTTTTATATGCCATCACTCTTACATTCATTATGATACTACATAATATGACTTCTCTGGAAGTGACTCCAAATAAGAAGAGCAGAAACAATTGAAATTCCATTTAAAATTCTTCTTTTGCAAATATAAAATTCTTGTAAGAATTCCAGCAAGGAAGTCTAGCGAACCGGCTGCAAGCAGAATGTGAGTGAAAAAGAATTTCATATTTGCAAGAGATTAGAATTTCTTAAAGGAATTTCATGTTTCAATCTCTTATTTGGATTCACACATGAGAAAGTCATAGAGATACACTCATTTAACATTGTTTTTGTAGCCGTTTTTCTATAAAAAATTGCTTTATATATTTGTTTTTCATTATCTGTTAAAGAACCATATTTAATTGCTGCTGAGCTATTACAAATAGATGGTATAAAACGCGTTAATCCAATTTTAGCGGCAAATGCAGACAAGTTTAAAACAACTTTATTTGGCATTTGAAAGTTCTCATATGCAGCTGGAACAGCTGGGTCTAATCCTACAATAGCTGTAATCTCATCTGGATACTTTTTTGCCCAATAGAGTGCCTCTATACCAGATATGGAATGAGGAACTAATACATATGGTGCTTTTTCTCCAGCTAAAATTAAAGCTTTTCTTGTTTCTTCTAGTACTGTATCTATATCTCTTAAAATATCAACAGTTTCGCTAAATCCATATCCTGCTTTCTCAACAACTGCAATACGATAATTATCACTTAGCCTTGAATATAAACTTCTAAAATCCAAGGTTGGAGAACAAGTTCCTCCTCCTGCCATAAATACTAAAGTGACTTCTCCTTTACCTTCAGTATAAACATGCATCTGATGTTTATTTACTGTAACCATTTTGCCTAATGGTCTAAATAAATTAGACTCTTGTTTTAACTTGATTTTGTTAATAATAAAAATAATTAAAATAATTATTAACAAGATTCCAATAATTATAATTATACCTATACCTACTTTTTTTAAAACATTCCCCATTATTCCTCTCCTATATTTCTATGGTTAAACAACTTATTTTTCTAATTCCTTTTGTATAACTAGATCGATCATTTTACTACCTGCTTCATTTGGATGAAGATTATCTTGTGTATAAATAGATAAATTACTTTTATCTATTCCACTTAAAGTAAATAAGTCTATTACTTTTATAGAATTTTTAGAACATACATCTTTTATAGCCTGTACATATTGTTCTAATTTTATTCCTTTACTATTGGGAGAGGGATATATTGGTTGATCTCCAAACTTACCTCTCTTTATTGGTGTCATAAAAACAAGTTCAACCCTTGGATTTGCAATTCTTATTTTATTAATTACTTTCTGTATATTTCCATAAAAAGTATCAATATTCCCATCATCATTAATTGTACCTAATTCTTTTCCATTTCTATAATCATTGGTTCCACCAAATACTGTAACCAAATCAACTTCAGCTAGTTTCTTAGACGTTACTCTGTCAGCCATTGTACCTAATTGTTGAGCAATAATACCATCATTAACATAACTTTTCAATTTCAAATCTTCTTTTAAGTATTTTGGGTATATGTCTTGTGCTGTAATGCTATCACCAATGGCATACCATATTTTATTTTTATATTTTATAGATTTTTGTGGAAGAATTTTATCTTCCTTCATTTGTTTTTGATTAGTTATATGTACTATTTTACCATTTGCTTTTGCTTTATACATACCAATTCCTAACACAAATATAACAATTACCATTAAAGATATAAAGATCACTTTAAAATTAAACCCACCTTTGAAATGTTTACCATATCCCATAATACTACCGCCCCTTACACATATTGCTTTTTCCCAGTCACAATGAATATGGGATTATTAGCCATCAACATATAACTCTTCCCTTTTGTCTTACTTACTTGGATTTGTACACATTCAACTTTATAATTTAAGCTCTTTAAAGCTTCCATAGCCTTGTATACATTATTTATAGTTATAAAATTTAAAACAATGTTTTTGCCTTTTTTAAGTTTATCTCCATATTTTTCAATAATTTCAGCTATATTCCCACCACTTCCACCAACAAATATAGCATCAAATTCTCCTTTTATATTTGCCTCTGTCTCCATAGCCTCTGACTTTATTATCTGAAGATTACTCGCCTTAAACTTTACTTTATTTTGTTTTAAAACTTCTAATGCCTCATTATCTTTTTCTATAGCTATAACTTCACCCTTTTCACATATCAAAGCTATCTGAATACTTACGGATCCCGTTCCAGCACCTATATCTATTACCCTATAATTTTCTTCAAGCTCTAGCTTTACTACACTTAATATTCTTACTTCTTCCTTAGTCATTGGGCAATTGCCTCGTATAAATTCGTCATCCTTAATAAACTTCATATTTAGCACCTCCTAATTTATTCCCTACAATATATATTTCTATTATACAACAGAAATATATATTTCAGAAATGTTCATTTAATTTATAAGAAACTTATTTTTCACTTTATTTTCTCAGATAATTTTTCACCACAGTTTCTACAAAAATTATTAGTTACATTGTTCATTTCACCGCAGTTTAAGCAACGAATACTATCTTTAAGCTCATTTTTTTGATGTAGCTTTTTTATTTTCTTCTTTCCATTTATCATTTTTTTATTAACCGAATCTACCACCCTATTTTTACAACTAATGACACTCTCTGATCTAAAAAAATATTTCAATGCTACAAATGAAATGTATCCTGTAACTACTGTATCAATTAATACACTAGGTAAATTATCTATAGGATATGATAACATTATTATCATTACTAATTTCGAAATTGTAACAAGTGAGAAGGATATAGCAATAGCATTATACTTTTTCTTTGCAAAACATAAGATGCCTATAACTAGTAACAATGTAATATTACCCTCTATTAACCCCTTAACCATGAATAAAGGATACATAATTGATATAAAGCATACAAAGTATAAAATATATTCAGCAAATGGCATGATATATTTTAAGTCTTTAATAGAATATAATGCTCCCTCAAGATTCACTGATACTTCATCCAATGTTATCCCAGTTGCTTTTTCCATAACAGCTGAATTTTCTATGTCAATTTTATTTTTTACTTTTGACAAAAGACCACTACTTTGTTTTATAGATGAATCTTTTATTGATGAAACAATTGGAGCATTATTTTGTGAGTTACCTCCATTTGCATTAATGATTTTCCTATTTGTTGTAAATTGCACTAACATTCCAAATATAGCAAACAAAATACCTATACTTATACTAATTGCAAAACTGTTTATTCCTAATACTCTAGCTAAACTTATTCCGGCAATTAATCCACCTGATATACTTGTGGAAATAATTATTATTGTTTTTACAAAAAAAACATTTAATACTCCTAAAACCAATGCCATAATAATTCCTACAGTAATAGTCCGTGTAAATATATATCCTATTAAGAATCCCATAAAACCACAAACTATAAAAATACCTACTTTATACAATTTAAATGCTATAAATGCACCTAACAAAGCAGATAGTATGCCAATAATCATTGTCATCCCTACGTTGTCCGAAATAGCATTACTGACTACTCCACCCATTATTCCAAATATAAAAAATCCACAAACAGCAACCCAAACCTTAAATAATCTATACCCGAGGAAACATTGTAGAGACGTAAATAGCAATGTAACAATTGCGACAACTTTCATACATTCGATAGCAAAGCCACTCATTCCAGTAGGATCTACTAACATAGAATTAAGTGTACCTAAAACAGATAAAAATCCAGATGTTTGCATAAAAACACTCCTTTCACAATAATTTTCCATATGATATGTATGGTTATTTTTTTATAACACAATTTATTTTCTCTTTATAAAGTATTCAACTCACTATACATATATTTATATAATACTACTTTTTCTTTTTTTTACATAATTTACATAATCGTTAATGACCTATATTTATTAAAAAAAGTGCTCAAGTGATTAATTTCAAATCACTTGAGCACTTTTTTTATTAATTTCTTATAATTCAAAACTCTTAAATGCCTCTAAGAATGCTTCAATATCCTTCTGCGTATGTTTAGTGTTTAAGAATATTGCTTCAAATTGGGAAGGTGCAATGTTTATTCCACTTTTTATCATGTGCTGAAAATATCTTGCAAATAATTTTGCATCACAAGATTTAGCATCCTCAAAATTTTTCACTTCACTCTTCTTTGTAAAGAAAGCTGTAAGCATTGAACCACATCTATTGACTACCATAGGTATACCTTTTTCTTTTGCGATTTCAAGCAATCCATTTTGAAGTTTTTCTGAAAGTTTTTCCATAACCGAGTATACACCCGGGTTGTTATAAAGCTTTGTTAAGCTTGCATAACCTGCTGCCATTACAACTGGATTTCCAGACATTGTACCAGCTTGATAAACTGGTCCCATAGGTGATAACATCTCCATTATTTCTTTCTTACCACCATATGCACCACAAGGAAGTCCACCTCCCATGATTTTTGCATAAGTTATTAAATCAGGATGTATTCCATATATACTTTGAGCACCTTTGTATGCAACTCTAAATCCACTCATTACTTCGTCAAAAATAAGTAGACTCTTGTATTTATCACATATTTCTCGTAGTTCTAGTAAAAACTCTTTATCTGCTGGAATAACGCCCATATTACCTGCTACTGGTTCAATAATTACGCAGGCGATATCATCACTATATTTTTCAAACAAAACTTTTACACTTTCTATATCATTATAGTTTGCTATTAATGTGTTTACTATACTTTCTTTAGGAACGCCCGCAGAACCTGGTATTCCCTCAGTAAGTACTCCAGAACCAGCCTCAACTAAAAATCCGCCAGCATGTCCGTGATAACATCCTGCAAATTTAATCATTTTATTTCTTCCTGTATACCCACGTGCAAGTTTTACTGCACTCATAGTAGCTTCTGTACCCGAATTAACCATTCTAATCATATCAACACTGTCTACAGTTGAGCAAATGTGTTTTGCAAGTTTTAATTCTATCTCTGTAGGCGCGCCAAAGGCAATCGCCTCTGCTGCAGTGTTTTGTATAGCTTTTACTACATCCTCATCACAATGTCCAAGTATCATAGGACCCCACGCACATACAAAATCTATATATTTATTTCCATCTTCATCATAAATATAGGCACCCTTACCTTTTTTAATAACAGGAGGGGTTACTGCTACATCTTTATATGCTCTCACCGGACTGTTAACGCCACCAGGCATATACTTTTTTGATTCATTAAATATATCTAAATTTCTCATAGTAATATCCTCTTTTCTAAATATTTGACTTTAGTAAACTATAAGTTCACAACTACTCTTTAAGCCACCTACATAAATCAATTGCATAATAAGTAATTATCATATCTGCTCCTGCTCTTTTCATAGATAAATGCATTTCCATAGCTATAGCTTTCTCATCAATAAATCCCATCTTTGCAGCAGCTTTTACCATGGCAAATTCACCACTAACACTATAAGCTGCTACTGGAACATCATGTCTATCCCTAGCCCATCTCACTACATCTAAATATGATAATGCTGGTTTAACCATTATGATATCTGCGCCCTCGCAAATGTCAGCATCTATTTCTCTCATAGCTTCTCTTATATTTGCTGGATCCATTTGATAGGTTTTTCTATCTCCAAATTGAGGCGAGGAATTAGCAGCTTCTCTAAATGGGCCATAAAATGCTGAAGAATATTTTGCACTATAAGCCATTATTAATACATCTTTATATCCATTATTATCTAAGAGTTCTCTTATTGCCGCAACATGTCCATCCATCATATCAGATGGTGCTACCATATCAGCACCAGCTCGTGCATGAGATAATGCTATTTCTGCTATATATTTTAAACTCTTATCATTATCAACCTTTCTGCCGTCGAGTATTCCACAATGTCCATGGCTTGTATATTCACACATACATACATCAGTTATTATAACTAAATCTTTTGATATTGCACGTATCTCTTTAACCGCTCTTTGAATTATGCCATTTTTATCATAAGCGCCGCATCCTACTTCATCTTTATGATCTGGTAATCCAAATAAAATTACTCCTCGTACTCCAGCCTCTTCAACATCTTCGATAATCTCATGAACTCTATCAAGTGAAAAATGATAATTTCCTGGCATTGAAGATATCTCTTCTTTAATGTTTTTACCTTCTACTACAAATATAGGAAATATAAAATCTGATGGAGTTAATACTGTTTCACGTACTAAGTCCCTTATATATTTTGTTTCTCTTAACCTTCTATTTCTTTTGAACATAGTTATCCACCCCTAGTTAAATATATTTTAATGTTATCCACATTTTATGCTGTCAAATCTTCATTACATTAATAAAAGTTTACTTATAACACCGTCCATGTTAAAAACATCACATACAGTGGCTTTTATACCTACGTCCAATAATGCTTTTTCAGTTATAGGTCCTATAGCAAGTGCTTTTTTAGATTGTACAGTTTCAATACCTACCATCTTAATCATATTTTTCACAGTTGATGGCGAAGTAAATACTATTACATCTACATCCTTAATTTCATTATCAGATCTTAATTTGCCACAAACCGTTTCATAAGTGAAAATTTCCTCAACGATGCATCCCACATTTCTTAATGCTTCAACCAAATAAGGTCTTGCATCTTTTGACCTAGGTACTAACACCTTGTCGTATTCTTTGACATAACCCCTCATTTTATCAAACAAACTCTCGGCAACAAAATCATCTGCCACAATATCTGGCATTAAACCTCTGCTCTCAATGGCCTTTGCAGTAGCTGGTCCTATTGCTGCAATTTTAGCTTTAAGCTTTCTAACATCAAATTTAATATCTCTTAAGTAATCAAAAAAGTAATTAACTCCATTGACACTTGTTAATGTTATGAAATCATAACCCGTAAGTCTTCCCTTACATGTTTCTAAGTTACTCGAAGTATCTTTAAATTCAATAGAATTTATCTCAAGTACCTCTGCTCCTAAATCTATTAATTCTTCTCTTAATTCTTTTGCTTGGGCTTTTGATCTAGTTATACAGATATTCTTCCCAAATAATGGTTTCTTTTCATACCAATTAAACTTATCATTAAATTTAACTACTTCTCCAATCACAATTATACAAGGAGAAGATATTTCTGCCTCTGTTACCTTACCTAAAATATCTATTAAGGTCCCTACTACCTTCTTTTGCTTAGATGTAGTCCCTCTCATTATTACGGCGCAAGGTGTACTCCTACTTAATCCATTGAATATAAGACTTTGCGCAATTTTTTCTATATTTTTAAATCCCATCATAAATACTAAAGTTCCACCAAGGCTTGCAACTGCCTTCCAATCGATATCTAATTTTTCTGCGCTCATTGCAGTGAATACATGAAAACTTTGAGCTATTCCTCTATGAGTTATAGGTATTCCAGCATAGTTTAATACTGCAATTGGTGAAGTTATTCCCGGTATAACTTCAAATTCGATGTTTTCTTCTATAAGAGCTAAAGCTTCCTCGCCACCACGTCCAAATACAAATGGATCTCCACCCTTAATTCTTCCAACAGTATTACCTTCTTTAGCTAGAGTTATTAACATATCATTTATTTCTTCTTGAGTCTTATAATGACATCCTGGCTCTTTTCCACAATAATATATCCTACAATCTGATTTTAGGTATTTAAGTACACTAGTACTTGCAAGTCTATCATACATAACTGCTGTACATTTTGAAAGTACTCTTATTGCTTTAAGTGTTATAAGTTCTTCGTCTCCTGGTCCAACTCCCATTAAATAAACCTTTCCCATTCGAATCCACTCCTTATTTTTTTACATTCCTAATTGTTTCCAAGTATTTTTTTTGCTAAAGTTTCTCCTAGTTTTATATAATCATTTTTATCTCCTGATAATTGTTTTTTAACTATTTTTCCATTTACTCTGTATACTCCAGTCATAAACATAAGTTCATTATCAAGATAAGCGTATGCTCCTATACAATCGTGACAATCTCCATTAAGTGTCGCCATAAAACTTCTCTCAGCATCTACACATATTCTAGCATCATAAAAATCTAATTTTTTAATCATAGCTATTTGCGGATGGTTTTTAACCATTTCTATACCGAGGGCTCCTTGAGCTATTGCTGGTACTATTTCATCTATGCCAAAATAATTAGTAATTATATTTTCCATGCCTAGCCTTTTTAGACCTGCCGCTGCGAGTATTATTCCATCTAAATTTTCGTTTTTAATTTTTGCTATTCTAGTCTGTACATTACCCCTAATAGGCACAATTTTCACATCTGGTCTTAGTATTTTAAGCTGCGCACTCCGCCTTATACTACTAGTACCTATTCTTGCGCCCTCACGTAATTCATAGAAACTAATGTTGTTAAAGCCAACAAATGCATCTCTAACATCTTCCCTTACTGGGATTGCCACTATTTCGAACTCTTTTGGCACATCATAAGGAACATCTTTCATGCTATGTACAGCCATATCAACTTTTTGCTCTAGCATTTCAAACTCTATTTCCTTTACAAAAAGTCCCTTACCACCTATTTTATCCAAAGTAACATTTAAAATTCTGTCTCCCTTTGTTTCAATAAGTACCTTCTTTGAATCAATATCAAACTTTTCTTTAATCATAGCCATAATCGAATTTGCCTGTACTTGTGCAAGTTCACTTCTTCTAGTTCCTATATTAATTTTCAAAGCCTTTCCCTCCTCAAATCCTCACCCTTACTCGCTAACTTAACCATCAATTCAATCATCTCCTGCGGAGCTGCTATTAACGACTTCAGAAGTAGATTTATACCCCCACTGAAGTTTTATTTCTGCTATAGTAATTATCTTCCACTTACAGAATTGGGAGACTTTCCTTCTGAAATGTCGTTAAAGTTTTTTCGGGTTCAATTCCATAAAACATTTCTATTATAATATTCTGGACATCCTTAGTATAAAAAAAATAGAAATCCTCACTACATACAAAATTCATTATTTCTTTTTTTTGGAGTCTTCTCTTAACTATATTTCTAATACTACAAGTATAATCTATAAAATTCGAATATTCCTCAATTTTATCTTTTATAATTTTTGACATAAAAAGTGATGTTTTAGGGCTGCCACCTTTAGTATGTAATGCAAATTTCATATTACTTGTATCCCCTTGAACTGGTTTAACTACTAACCCTTGAGTGAAATCTTCACAATTTAAATATAATTTATTTTTTTCATCACAATAATTTTTAATAGATTCATTTATAATATTACTGTTTGTTGCAATAATTACTATATGATTAATATCAATATAATTCTTTATATAATCTTTTTTACATTCATCTTTTATCAATTTTACGTTATAAATATCTTGTAGCTTAGAAAACTGTTTATTAAACTCTTTTGAAACTACAGTAACATAACACCCTTCCTTTGAAAAAGTTCTACATTTTATAAAAGCAGCCTCTCCACCACCTACAATAAGTATCTTAACCTTACTAGATAAGAGTGAAATCATGGTATAATTTATTGCTGAAAAATCCTGCTTATTATGTCCTCGCATTGCTTAGACCTCCCCTTCAAATGCTCCTCCTTTAAAACCTGTATAGCTTTGTTTACAAAGGCGTTTGAAGTGCTCTTTAATAAAATTTCTGCTAATTTATCATTATCTTTCGTCTCTTTCTTATGTTTAAAAGTTGCAAGCCTCTCCTTATATATATCTTCGCCATTATGTTTTATCATTTTAATAAACGGTGATAATTCTTCTATAGTTTTCCATTCTATAAATTCCTCTATAGCTTTATCAACAATATACCTATTGTTTTTCATAGAATCCTTACGAATTTTAAAATTCGCATCATGAATATCCCTGATTTTATCTATATCATAAACTTCATATAAAGAATTTTCACTTACTATTTCCTCAATATCTCTTGGGACAGCCAAATCAAATAATAATAAATGCTTATTAGGTAATTCATTTAAGCGAACTACAGTATGAGGAGCTGTGGTACACGATATAACGCAATCTACCTTTTCGTAATTGTCTTGTATATCATTAAAAGATATTATTTTCACTCGTTTGTCATCTATATCAACTTTTTGAGCATCTCTAACCACAATGTATAGTGAATCAATTTCCCCTTCTAATATATATTTTGTAGTTAATTGTCCAACTGCACCATAACCTAAAATCATAAATTTTTTGTATCCCAAATCAATTGCTTTTTTAACCACCATTGATGATGAAGAAACTGGTATTTCACCTGTTTTAGATTTAGTTCTAAATTTTTTTCCACAAGCAATAGCATTTTCGAAAAATCTCTGAAATTCCTTTTTAGTTGCGCCAGAGTCTTTTGCAACTTCATAAGCATCCCTAACTTGACCTAATATTTGATCTTCTCCAAGTAAAATTGAATCAAATCCGCAAACTACCTCCATTAAATGTTGTATTGCTTTTTCTCCCTTATAATTAAATACGCACTTTATTAAAGTCTCATCCCAATTAAGCTCATGAAAAATTTTCTTAACAATGTCTTCATCTTTTGACTTAAAATATATTTCTGTCCGATTACAGGTGCTCAAAATAACCGCCTCATCACAAATATTAACAAGCGCTGCAAGAGCCTTTTCTTGACGTTTGGGTATAATTGAAAGTTTTTCTCTAATTTCTATTTTAACATCATGTTTTAGGCCTATAAGTTGTATCATAATATCATCTCCAAAATACTTCACTATTACTAATGTTTCTTGCCTCACATTTTATATTTATTATTTATATATATTGGCATAACTCATATATCACACATATTAATGTTATATAGAATAATGATCCATACATTAATTTTATTGTATCAATTATATGTTCCCTACCTAAATCTTTTATTTTATTCCCTATTGTTGGTTTATACATTTTCTCTCCAAAATATATATTTGTTCCACCTAATTGAACTCTCATAGCTCCTGCCACTGCACCTTCAGGGTAAGCACAATTGGGACTTTTGTGATTTTTTCTATCCCTTATCATTACTTTTATACTCTCTAAAATATCTCCCCTAACAATTGGAGCTGCAATGCAAATTAAAAAACCAGTTATTCTTGCAGGCACATAATTAAATACATCATCCGTTTTGGCTGGAAAGAATCCTATATACTTATATTTTTCATTCATATATCCAAGCATTGAATCCATAGTATTTATACCCTTATACATCATTGCTAGTGGAGCTCCCCCTAGTATTGCATATAATATGGGGGTAATAACACCATCTGCCGTATTTTCAGCTATTGTCTCCACATCTGCTCTAACTATTTCATCCACACTTAGGTTTTTAGTATCTCTCCCAACAATGTATGATAATTTAACTCTTGCGTCATCAATATCATTTTTAACCAAAGAGTCATAAACCTTAATTCCCTCCGTATGAAGACATCTTGTCGCTATTGTTGTCCAAATCAAAATGATATTAAGAATATTATATACCCAAAAGAACTTAATAGACATTTTTAAAATTACAAACGGTACTAAAAAACTAGAAAATGCTACTATAACTACAATAACTCCTCCAAATATTTTAATTTGCTTATGAGTTTTACATAACTTTCTGCCTAATTTATCTAAAGCCTTAATAAGTTTGCCTATATAAGTCACCGGATGTTTAAACCAATACGGATCTCCAATTAATAAATCCAATAAAATTGCAAAAATCAGATCCATAATATTCATTTGAAATAATATTTTCATTATAATTCCTCACTATCTTATTTTTCTTAAATACAAATTAGTTGTTAACTGTCCCCGCCTTAAAAGTCTTGTCTCTTCTTTTTATCCCTATAATCTTATAAATCATATTCATATCTATATTCTTTCTTACTATATCTGCTAGCTTGTCTATTTCTTTTTCCCTTAAACTTTCGTAAGTCCTAGATTTTTTAGGTTTTATAGATTTTTTAACCCTTAAGCCATTTATGATATACTCTCTAAATTCTGTTCCATCAAAAACCCCATGAATATAAGTGCCCATAACATTTCCATCTTCGTTAATTGCTCCATCAAAAGATGAAGTGATGTCACCATTTCTATCATATATTTCAAATAGAGGTTTCGCTTTTTCACCATAACTACATTTACCCATATGTATTTCATAACCGTAAGTCTTAACATTACTAGTTTTCATATTAATACTACGAGCCTTTACTCTTGTAGTTATTTTCTCTTCTTCAAATAATGTATCTATGTCTAAAAGCTTCATTCCCTCTACTTTATCAAGACTTCCCTCTACACCACTTGGATCACTTAAACTATTTCCCATCATCTGATATCCTCCACAGATACCTAATATTGTTCCTTTGATGCTATATTTTTTAATAACATCCATAAGTCCTGAATCCCTTATAGTAATTAAATCATCTATAGTATTTTTTGTGCCAGGAATAATAAGTAAGTCTGGGTTTCCTAATTCCTCTTTGGTTGTAATAAATCTAACTGATACATCTTCCTCTGCCTTTAATGCATCTAAATCTGTAAAATTTGATATATGTGGAAGTTTTATTACTACTATGTCAATAGGTGCAGTAATTTTCTTATTAAATTCTACCGCTCCATCCTCATCTTCAAGATCTAACCTAAAGTAAGGAACTACCCCTGCGCAAGGAATATCTATAATATCCTCAAGCATTGTAAGTCCTGGCTTTAATATTTCTAAATCTCCTCTAAATTTATTTATAATAGTAGCTTTGACTCTTTTTTTCTCATCATCTCTTAGTAAAAGCATAGTTCCTGCAAGTGATGCAAATACGCCTCCTTTATCTATATCTCCAGCAAGTATTACAGGAGCATCTATAAGTTCTGCCATTCCCATATTTACTATATCTCTTTCCCTTAAGTTGATTTCTGCAGGGCTACCCGCTCCCTCCATTACTATAATATCAAACTTCTTTTCTAATTCTTCAAACTGCAATTTTAGCATGTCTTTGAATTTTAGTTTCATATTATGATACTCCATTGCTGTACTATTTCCATAAACCTTTCCATTAACTATAATTTGACACTTTTTATCCGACGTAGGCTTTAGAAGTATTGGATTCATAAATACTTCTGGCTCAAGACCTGCTGCATATGCTTGGAGCACCTGTGCTCGTCCCATTTCTTTTCCATCCAATGTAATATAAGAATTTAATGACATGTTTTGTGACTTAAAAGGACATACAGAAAAACCATCTTGCTTTAGAATTCTACATAACGCTGTAACTAATATGCTTTTTCCTACAGATGAAGCAGTTCCTTGAACCATTATTTTAGCCATTACTTTTTCTCCCTTCCCTCGTGTTTTCTTTGACCCCTTTTTTTTAAAATAAAAAAACAGCAAGCTATCCACACCTGCTGTCATATGCAAATTTCATTGCACTAACTTAAAACCTACAAGTTCTTTCCCGCCGAAAGCTTAATATTAATAATTTAGGCAGGTCTCCTGGCTTTTGAAAAACCTTTTCTTATTCCTTCTATTATGGTTAGAGGATTAAGAATTTGCTCTCAATTACAGTAGCGGGGGCTGCTGTGGACTTACACCACATTCCCTTTTCACCC
>ERZ1463035.113-NODE-113-length-14249-cov-14.613780_pt1 | contig 14249 bp, 15 predicted proteins | sample MGYA00564486_ERZ1463035 | MGnify/ENA primary metagenome ERZ1463035 (study PRJEB39244, sample SAMEA3635149) | Helicobacter pylori | study: EMG produced TPA metagenomics assembly of PRJEB11511 data set (Assembly of a 5300-year-old Helicobacter pylori... | reverse complement strand
CTATATTTAAATCTTCAGGAGAAAACATAATCACATTAAAACTACCTACAAGCTCTGATAATTTTTGAACTTTTATAGAATTTATATTAACACCTTTTTTACCTTCTTTAAAAATTTTAATTTCTATTTTTTTATCCAGTCTTGTTTTGCATACATAAAGCTTTATATATGCTTCCGTACCATTCCAATTTATTAATTCTTTATCTCTATTGGTTCTGTGAGATTTAGCCAAACTACAATAATAAATCGCCTCTAAAATATTTGTTTTTCCTTGAGCATTATCTCCTACAAATACATTTGTACCTTTATTTAACTCTATAACTAATTCAGTATAATTTCTAAAATTTTTGAGTTGTAAATATTTTACATGCATACAATCACCTATTAAGATTATAACATATATATATAATTTTATTATTTTATATGTATAAATAAATTCTTATGTTTTTTTTATTTTAGGCATAAATTGTGCACCGAATATTATTTTATAATTTTCCGATGCACTTTTTATAATTAAAACTTTTGTTATTAAATTTATTTAAATTATTTTATATGACTCATTATTAAATTCAATTATGTCACCCTTGACTAATTTTTTACCTCTTTGAGTTTCTACAACACCATTAAGTTTAACTTCTTCATTTTTTATATAAAATTTTGCTTCCGACCCTTGTGATGCTATTCCAGCCCACTTTAAAAAAGCATCTAATTTTATTATACCTGTATCTACTTGTATTTCATTCATTTTAAAACCGCCTTTATATTAATTTTTTTAGATATACTTATTTAATTATTTGTTGCTCTTATTCTTACTGGTAATACCATGTATGTGCAGTTGTTTTTTTCTTTATTTCTTACAACACATGGATTAACACCGCTAGAAAATTCCATAACAATTTCTTCTTCATCCATTATTTTAAGGAGTTCAATTAGGTATTTTGAGTTAAATGCAATTTGAAGTGGCTCTCCTTGCAGAATTATATTTATTTCTTCTCTAGCCTTTCCCAATTGAGAATTGGATGTGATTATCATGTTATCTTCTTCTATATTAAATTTAACTAGATTGGTATTTCCCTCTTTTGCCATCAAAGAAGCACGTTCTATACAATTTAGTAATTCGGCCCTTTTAACTGTTATTTTCAAATTATATTCTTCTGGTATTATTGAGCTATATTTTATAAATTCACCTTCTAGTAACCTTGATATCACCTTAGTTTTTCCAAGATTAAATAAAATATGATTTGGTGTGAATGTTATATTTACTACTTCATCTGTTTCCTCTAGTATTTTTGATACTTCACTTAATGTCTTACCTGGAATTACAGCATTTATACTAGAATCATTATCCACTGGCTCACTTCTAAATGCAACTCTATAGCCATCTAATGCTACTAAATTAAGTTTCTTATCTTTTATTTCAAACAAAACTCCAGTTAGAATTGGTCTAGTTTCATCTTGAGCAACTGCAAAGATAGTTCCCTTCATCATGTTTTTTAATAATTTTTGAGATATTGAAAAAACCATATTTTCAATTATATCAGGCAAGCTAGGATAATCCTCACTATCCATATGTATTATAGTTGCATAAGACTTTTGACAAACTATTTTAATAGAATTATTTTCATCCGAACTTATTTCTACTGCGCTATTAGGTAACTTTCTTATAATTTCACCGAAAAGCTTAGAATCTAAAACAACACTTCCATCTTCCATAATGTCTGCAGTAATTTTAGCTTCAATACTTAAATCTATATCAGATCCTATAAGTGTTACTTCACCATTTCTGGCATCTAGTAATATTCCTTGTAATACAGGCATTGTTGATTTTCCAGTAATTGCTTTTTGAACATTTGAAATTGCTTCTTGTAACATTGATTTTTCACATATAAATTTCATAAAAAAAAGACCTCCTTATCCACATGGGAAATTGATAAAAGATAGGTAAGATAATAATAAATTATAGTAGTAATAGTAGTAGGGGCTGTTGATATGTTAAAAACCTATCTCATGCGTTACTACGTAACAAAGCTTGGTAAAACTAATTGTGGATAAGTATGCAAAAAAAAATCACAGTTATCCACAATATCAACAGTTGGGTTTTACATATTATTTTATGCACAGGAGTATATATAAATAGTATTAACATTTGTTAGTAACGTGATTATATTATTTTTGGCTTATCTTTTTAGTCAATTCTGCTATGTTATCTTGTAGATTTTCATCAACTTTAAGACCATTTGAGATCTTCTCGCATGCATGGATTACCGTTGTATGATCACGGCCTCCAAACTCTTCACCTATTTTAGGTAGCGACATATCTGTAAGTTTTCTACATAAGTACATTGCAATTTGTCTTGGAAATGTTATGTTTCTAGTTCGCCTTGAAGATTTAAAATCTTCAATTTTTAGATTAAAATAGCTAGAAACTATATCCTGAATAAGCTCAATAGTTACTTGTTTTGAATTTCTGCTAGAAATAATGTCTTTAAGTGCTTCTGATGCTAAATCTATTCCAATCTCTTTATTAGTTAGTGAAGAGAATGCTACTATTCTAATAAGTGCACCTTCTAATTCTCTTATGTTGGATTTTATTTTTGTTGCAATATAAACAAGTACCTCATTTGGAATGTCTAAATTTTCTACATCTGCTTTCTTTTTTAAAATAGCAATTCTAGTCTCAAAATCTGGTGGTTGTATATCAGCTATAAGACCCCATTCAAATCGTGATCTCAACCTATCTTCTAGAGTAGGTATCTCTTTTGGAGGTCTATCACTAGATAGAATAATTTGCTTATTTGCTTCATGAAGATCATTGAATGTATGAAAAAACTCTTCTTGTGTACGTTCTTTACCTGCAATAAATTGAATATCATCAATCAAAAGTACGTCTACATTTCTGTATTTATTTCTAAATTCTACGTTTTTATCATCTTTAATAGAATTGATAAGTTCGTTTGTAAATTTTTCAGAAGATACATAAACAACCTTAGATTTCGGATTATTTGCTAATATATAATGACCGATTGCGTGCATTAAATGCGTTTTACCAAGTCCAACACCACCATAAATAAATAGTGGGTTATATGCTTTAGCAGGAGATTCAGCTACAGCGAGAGATGCAGCGTGAGCAAACCTATTACTATTGCCAATGACAAAAGAATCAAAGGTGTATTTAGGGTTTAGTGTTGCAGACATTTCATCATTAACAATGAGATTATGTCTCTCGGCTTCTCGTTTAGCTTTAGGGGTCTCAATTTCGGCGACTTCTTCAGATAATATAAAGAATTCTATTTTATATGTTTTAGAAGTAAGTAATTTAACTGCATTCATTATTAAATCCTTATATCTATTTTCCAGAATATCTTTAGTAAAATTATTAGGAACACCTAATTTAAATGTATTATTATCTAAGGCCATAGGTTCTATACTTTTAATCCAAGTATTAAAACTAACTTCTGTAAGTTCACCTTTTATTATACTTAAGGTTTTTTCCCAGATATCTTTAATTTGGGTGCTCATTTCCTACCCTCCAGTTCAAATAAAAAAATTTTTTATGTAAAAACAAACAATATATAAACAGAGTTATAAACAATAAAATAATATATTGTAAGCTGTTGATAAATAGTGTTAAAAATATACACATGTTAATAACTATGTTTATATGTTTAGCTAAAAATAAATTGTTAACAATATATAAAAAAAGTTATTAACAGATTAAAAAAAGAATAAATCCGCTAATATAGTAAAAAGTATATAAGAAAAAAGAAGTTTAAGACAATATTGTAGTAGTTATTCACAGTTTTGTCCACAAGTTGTGAATAACTTTTAAAAAAAACAGGTTATGCACAGTTCTTTCTTATATAATATCAAAAATTAACACGGTGTTCAAGAAGTTATCCACAAAAAAATATATAAATATAAAAAATATTAACAATATTAATAAAAATGCTTATCTTGACAATATGCGTATGTGACTATATAATCTAATAGTAAAACCATAAATATGCGATTGGAAGATGGTTGCAAAGATGTTATGGTTAAATAAGGGGGTGTAGCAGATATGTTCATGACTTACCAACCGAAAAAAAGACAAAGAAAAAAAGAACACGGATTCAGAAAGAGAATGAAAACCGCTTCTGGCAGAAATATTCTTCAAAAAAGAAGACAAAAAGGTAGAAAAAGATTGACAGCATAAGGGCCGCTAATGTGGCCTTTTTCTGCAATTTGCGGAAAAGAGGGCGGCTAATATGAAGATTAATGTTAAGAAATACAGAATTAGAAAGAATACTGAATTTAGAACAGTATATAGAAGAGGAAAATCTTTCTCTAACCTATTATTGGTATTATATATTTATAAAAATAGTAAAGAACTTAATAGATTTGGAATATCTGTTAGTAAAAAGGTAGGAAACAGTGTAATTAGGGGTAGAGTTAAAAGATTAATAAGTGAGAGTTATAGGCTTAATAATGAAGGATTAAAGACAGGATATGATTTAGTATTTATTGCAAGGAACCCTTCTAATTCTAAAAATTATAAGGAAATAGAGAGTGCTTTGACTAAACTACTTAAGAAAGCTGGTTTAATTAATAATGAAAAAAATACTTATACTGGGTATTAAATGTTATAGAAAATATATATCACCTCTTAAGAGACCTTGTTGTATATTTTATCCTACATGTTCTCAGTATATGTTAGAAGCTATTGAAAAATATGGAACAATAAAAGGCTTGATAATGGGAATAAAGAGAATACTCAGATGTCATCCTTATAATAAGGGCGGCTTTGATCCAGTTAAATAAGCGCTCAGGAGGTTTTTAAATTTGAATATAAAGTTTTTAACTGAGCCACTTACTAGGTTTTTTTACATGGTAAATGGTGCAATTCATACAATTATACCAAATAATGATTTATCATATGGACTCGCAATAATTGTTTTCACAATTATTGTAAGATTAATATTGTTGCCTTTAAGTGTTAAACAACTTAGATCAACAGCTAAAATGGGTGCAATTCAACCAGAAATGAAAAAAGTTCAAACAAAATATAAAAGCGACCCACAAAAGGCTCAACAAGAAGTAATGAAACTTTATAAGGAAAATGGAGTAAACCCAATGGGTGGTTGTTTACCAATGATTGTTCAGATGCCTATTCTATTTTCTTTATATGCTGTTTTTCAACACTTAAATATGCATGGTGCTGGTTTTTTATGGATGCATGATTTAACAAAATCAGATCCAATATATATATTACCAATTTTATCTACTATTACAACATATTTTTCATCGAAACTTATGCAACCGCCGTCAACAGATGGCGCTCAATCTAAACAAACTTCAACAATGAACACTGTGATGGCTATTTTCATGGGATTCATGAGTCTTAAGTTTGCAGGTACATTAGTATTATATTGGGTAATAAATAATGTAATACAAATAATTCAAACTATATTTATAAATAAAATTGAATTAAATAAAAAAACGGATGAAGCAGTAGTAAATAAGAAATAAGTTTAACACAAGTGCCTAATTTTTACATTAAGAAAGGCGGGTGTAGCACGATATGAAGATTATTGAAATGATGGGAAAAAACGTTGACGATGCTATTAGTAAAGCACTAGAAGAATTAAAAGTAACAAGAGATAAAGTAAAAGTTGAAACATTAGATGAGGGAAGTAAAGGATTTTTAAATATCATTGGAGTAAAACCTGCTAAAATTAGAGTTACAGTTAAAAGAGATAGTTTAAAAGAAGCTGAAACATTTTTAATGGAAGTACTACAATCTATGAATATGAAAGCCGATGTTAAACTTAAAGATGAAAATAATGAAATGCATATTGATTTAATTGGACCTAATATGGGACTTTTAATAGGATATAGAGGCGAAACGTTAGATGCGCTTCAGTACCTTGTAAGTTTAGTGGTAAATAAAAATCATGATGAAGAGTATAAAAGAGTATTATTGGATACTGAAAATTATAGAGCAAAACGGGAAGAAACTTTAAAACGGCTTGCATCAAAAATTGCTTATAAGGTTAGGGTAAGTGGTAGAGTATTAAAACTTGAGCCTATGAACCCTTATGAAAGAAGGATAATACACTCATCGCTCCAAAATGATACATATATTTATACATTTAGTGAAGGTGAAGAACCTTATAGAAGAGTTGTAGTTGATTTAAAGAAAGCCTAAGGGCTTTCTTTTTAAATTTGTAAAACTAAAGAGTTTGATAAATATTTATGAAATTAGGAGGGTACATTTAATGAAAGAATTTGATACTATAGCTGCAATATCAACAAGCATAGGAGAAGGTGGTATATCCATAATTAGAGTATCTGGTGATAAGGCTATAAATATAGTGGATAGTATATTTATAGGTAAAAATAATAGAAAACTGAATGATTTTAAATCTTATACTATGAGATATGGTCATGTGATTGATAAAAATGGAATTAGACTTGACGAGGTTATTATTTCATATATGAAAGGCCCTAAAAGTTTTACAGCGGAGGATACTATTGAAATAAATTGTCATGGTGGGGTAGTTGGTACTAATAGAATATTGCAAGAGGTCATTCGCGCTGGTGCAAGAATAGCAGAACCTGGAGAATTTACTAAAAGAGCATTTTTAAATGGTAGAATTGATTTAAGTCAAGCAGAAGCAGTTATGGATATAATACGTGCAAAGACAGAACTTAGTATGAAGTCAGCACTTATGCAATCAGAAGGTTCGATTTCCAGGGAAATAAAAAACATTCGAGCTAAATTACTTAGTGTAATTGCGCATATAGAGGTTACAGTTGATTACCCAGAAGAGGATATTGAAGATGTAACTGCAAATGAAGTACGCGACGAAGTTACAGTTATAATAAGTGAGATAGAAATGTTACTTAGTACTGCAGATGAGGGTAAAATCTTAAGAGAAGGTCTAAGTACTGTTATAGTTGGAAAACCTAATGTAGGAAAATCATCACTTCTCAATGCTCTTGTAAAAGAAAAAAGAGCTATTGTCACAGATGTTCCAGGTACAACGAGAGATGCCATAGAAGAGTATATAAGTATCGAGGGCATACCTGTTAAAATAGTAGATACTGCTGGAATTCGTGAAACTGAGGATATAGTTGAAAAAATAGGAGTAGAAACATCTAAAGAAAAGATAGATGAGGCTGACTTAGTTATATTAATATTGGATTCAAGTATTAAGCTTAGTCGAGAGGATATAGAAATAATCGAATATATTAAAGAAAAAAAATACATTGTACTATTAAATAAAAGTGATTTAGGTGGTAAAATAGAGATAAGCGAATTACAAAATTTAAAAGCTAAGTATATTACTAATGTTTCAATAAAAACAGGTGTTGGTTTAGATTCAGTTAAAAGAAATATAAAGGATTTATTTTTTAATGGTGAAATTAAAACAGAAGGTGTTTTTGTTACAAATAATAGACATAAGCAGGCTTTAATACGGGCTAAGGAAAATTTGAAAGCATCATTAAATGCTTTAGAACATACTTTAGCTATTGATCTAGCTTCAATTGATATAAGAAATGCGTGGATGAATTTAGGCGAAATTACTGGCGAGGCACTAGATGAGGATATAATACATAAGATATTTGCTGAATTTTGTTTAGGAAAGTAGGGATAAATATGAAATATGATGCAGGAAATTTTGATGTTATAGTTATTGGAGCTGGGCATGCAGGTTGCGAGGCAGGCCTTGCCGCGGCAAGAATGGGGTGTAAAACTTTAATTTGTGCTATAAATTTAGAGAGCGTAGCTTTGATGCCTTGTAATCCTAATATTGGGGGAACTGCTAAGGGCCATTTAGTGAGGGAAATAGACGCACTTGGTGGTGAGATGGGAGTAAATATTGATAATACATATATACAATCAAGAATGTTAAACACATCTAAAGGACCAGCTGTGTTTTCATTAAGAGCTCAAGCAGATAAAAAAGCATATGGAATGAGAATGAAACATGTATTAGAGACTCAGGAGAATTTGCAACTCAGACAATTAGAGGTAGTATCTATAGACGTAGAAGATGGTAAAATTAAAGGTATCCTTACTAAAAATGAGGCATATTTCACGACTAAGACTATTGTTATAGCATCGGGGACATATTTAAAATCAAAGATTATAATTGGGGATCTTAGTTATAGTGAGGGACCTAGCGGATTACAGCCTGCAAATGAACTTTCTAAATCATTATGTGAACTAGGAATAAAACTAAGGCGTTTTAAAACAGGAACGCCATCTAGAGTAAACAGACGCTCAGTTGATTTTTCTAAGATGGAGGAGCAATTAGGCGATACGCAGGTAGTTCCATTTTCGTTTATTAGTGATGATATAAGCCGTAAACAGCTATCGTGTTATTTAACTTATACAAATGAAGACACACATAATATAATCAGAAAAAACATAATGAGATCACCTTTATATAATGGTTCAATTAAGAGTACTGGGCCTAGATATTGTCCATCTATTGAAGATAAAGTAATGAGATTTACTGACAAAGAAAGACACCAAATATTTATCGAGCCTGAAGGTGAAAGTACCGAGGAGATGTATGTTCAAGGTATGTCTAGTTCACTTCCTGAGGAAATACAGGTTGAAATGTTAAAAACAGTTCCAGGACTTGAAAATGTAGAAATTATGAGAACTGCTTATGCAATAGAATATGACTGCATAGACTCACTAGATTTAAAACTCTCACTAGAATTTAAAGATATTAGTGGATTATTTTCAGCAGGTCAAATAAATGGTAGCTCGGGATATGAAGAAGCGGCATCTCAAGGTATTATTGCAGGTATAAACGCAGCACTTCTTACTCAAAACAAAGAGCCGTTAATATTAAAAAGATCTGATGGTTATATAGGAGTTTTAATTGATGATTTAGTAACTAAAGGAACTAATGAACCATATAGAATGATGACCTCAAGAGCGGAGTATAGATTATTATTAAGGCAAGACAATGCGGACTTAAGGTTAACTGAAATAGGACATAGTGTTGGACTTGTGACTGAACATAGATATGATATTTTCAAAAAAAAGAAGCTGCAAATAGAAAAAGAAATCGAAAGAATTAAAAATTTACAAATTACAAATAAAAAAGAGATCGAGGAATTTTTAATCTCTTGTAATTCTACGCCTCTAAAAAAACCTATTAGTTTATATGAGCTTATAAAAAGGCCAGAACTTGACTATTATATGGTTGAAAAACTAGATGTAGATAGACCTATATTAAATAAGTATATATGTGAACAAGTTAATATTGTTTCAAAATATGAAGGTTATATCCAGAAACAATTAGACCAAATTAAGCAATTTAGAAAGTTTGAAAGTAAAAGTATATCTAAAGATATAAATTATGATAAGATAAAAGGATTGCGGATAGAGGCTATGCAAAAATTAGGTAAAGTTAAACCTGAAAGTATAGGTCAAGCTTCTAGAATATCAGGAGTATCACCTGCAGATATGTCTGTGCTAATGATATATCTTGAGCAACAAAAAAGACTATTGAACTCAAAAATCGAAAATAACTTATAAAAATTATATAGAGGTGAAATATGGAGTACTTTGATATATTAAATGAGGCTAGTAATAATGTAGGACTTAAATTTGATCAAAAAAAATACGATCAATTTATGTTATATAAAGACCTTATAAAGGAATGGAATGAGAAAATAAATTTGACGGCTATAAAAGAGGATGAAGCAATAGTAAAAAAACATTTTATTGATTCTATGAAGGTTTTTAAGTTTGATCAGCTAAAGAATGCTAAAAGTGTTATAGATATAGGGACTGGAGGAGGTTTTCCGGGTATTCCTATGAAAATAATAAAACCTGAAGTTAATATAGTCCTACTAGATTCACTGAATAAGAGAATTATTTTTCTGAATGAAGTAATTAATCGACTTAATTTGAAAAATATTAAAGCTATTCATGGTAGGGCAGAAGATTTTGCAAGGGAAAAACAATATAGAGAAAAATTTGATATTGCAGTATCAAGAGCTGTTGCTAATTTAACTGTTTTAAGTGAATATTGTATACCATATGTAAAGGTTGGAGGGTATTTTGTAGCAATGAAAGGTCCTGCAGTTGAAGATGAAATTAAGTTGTCAAAGAATGCAATTAGGATGCTTGGTGGACAAATAGAGCATATAGAAAAGGTGCAAATTGAGGGTAGTGATTTAAATCATAATTTAGTAATAATAAAAAAGATTTCACAAACTCATAAAGAATATCCTAGAAAAGCAGGTATGGTTACCAAGGCACCTTTAGTTTAGAAGTCATCTACTGACGAAAATCACTGAAAGTGGTTACTACAGCACTAAAAAAGATGATTATAGTACTGAAAGTGACAATTAATGGTATAATTTGTCGTACGAAAGAATAATAAAAAAGAAGGAAATAACATAATAAAAGAGAATTGTTAATATAAGGTAAAAATTGAAAAAGGGAAAATTGAGGGATGGTATATTATGCAGGATAATGTAAATCACGTATCTATAGAATTAATTTCTCCAAATGTTTATCAACCTAGAAAGCACTTTAATGAAGAAACTATTGAGGAACTGTCTCAGTCAATAAAAGCTTACGGAATAATTCAGCCACTAACAGTTAGAAAAAGTGGTGAAAACAGATATGAATTGGTTGCGGGTGAAAGAAGATTAAGAGCAGCAAAAAAAATAGGCCTTGAAGAAGTTCCAGTAATTATTATAGATATAACAGATAAAGAGTCTGCGGCTATTGCGTTACTCGAAAATTTACAAAGAGAAGATTTAAATTTCTTCGAAGAGGCTACAGCATATTATAATCTTATTCAAGACCATGCTTATACACAAGAACGGTTAGCCCAAATGATAGGTAAGAAACAATCAACAATTGCAAATAAATTAAGATTACTTAAATTGGATAAGGAAATAACTAATATTTTAGTGGAAAATAAACTTACAGAGAGACATGCTAGAGCGCTTCTTCGATTACCTAATATAAATATTCAAAAGAAAGTATTAAAAATAGTAGTTAGTAAATCACTTAATGTTAAAAATACAGAAGAACTTATTGAAAAAGAATTACTTAAGTTATGCAGAACTGAAGTGGCAGCAGATGGAAAGAAAAAGATAAAAGGAATTTTTGCGCCTAGAGTTTATATAAATACTATAAAGCAAGTTTTTGATAAATATGGAATAAATGCGCAATATAAATCTAAAGAATTAGAAGATAGTATAGAGGTAACAATTAGGATTCCCAAAAAATGACTTCCAAAACAGGATGTTTCACGTGAAACATCCTGCTTTTTTATTTTTTTTGAAATATTGCAAAAAATACTATTAATATATTTAACATAAATATATAATGAATTATATAGTACAATAAATATGTTTATATATGTATACATATATAAACATATACACGCGTAGATAATATTATGAAGGTAGGTGTAGTCATGAAAACAATATGTATTTTCAACCAAAAGGGAGGAGTAGGTAAAACTACTACAAATATAAATTTATGTTCTTATTTAGCCATGCAAGGGAAAAAAGTTTTAACAATAGATATTGATCCTCAGGGGAATACTACAAGTGGACTAGGGTTTGATAAGAAAAAAATTAATTTATCAACTTATGATTTGTTAACTTCCGATATTTCTATTAATGATACTATAAAAGAATGTGAGCTTGTAAATAATTTATACATAGTACCTTCAACAATGGAACTTGCAGGTGCAGAAGTAGAACTTATAAATATAAAAAACCGTGAAAATATATTAAAGGAAAAGCTTAAAGAAGTTCAAGGTAAATTTGATTACATTTTCATAGATTGTCCACCATCGCTCGGGATTTTAACAATAAATGCTCTTACTGCGGCAAATAGTGTGCTTACGCCTATTCAATGTGAATTTTATGCTTTAGAGGGTGTTGGTCAGTTAGTAAATACTATCCAATTAGTTAAAAAGTCTTTGAATAAAAAATTAGAAATTGAAGGTATAATTTTAAGTATGTATGATAATAGAACAAAACTGTGTAATGAGGTGGTTGCTGAGGTTAAGAGATATTTTAATGACAAAGTTTATAAAACAACAATTCCAAGGAATATAAGATTGGCAGAAGCACCGAGCTTTGGGTTGCCAATTATGCTTTATGATGATAAATGCAAAGGAGCACGTGCTTATGAATATTTAGCAAATGAGTTTTTAGATAGACAAGGGAGATGATAATATTGAACAAGAAATTTGGTTTGGGCAAAGGACTGGGAGCTTTAATTCCAGAAGAAGAAATTGTTGAAGATAGTTCTACTATTTTTAAAATACCAATGAATTTGATTAAGGCTAATAAGGATCAACCAAGAAAAAACTTTGATTCTGAAAAAATATTCGAACTAGCACAATCAATAAAAGAACATGGAGTAATTCAGCCCATCATTTTAAATAAGGAAGACGATATATATATAGTTGTAGCAGGTGAACGAAGATTTAGAGCTGCTAAAAGTATTGGGCTAGTGGAAATACCAGCAATTATTATGAATATAACAGATAAAGAAGTATTAGAAATATCATTAATAGAAAATATTCAAAGAGAAGATTTAAACCCTATAGAAGAAGCTATCGCCTATAAGAAATTATTATTAGATTTTAATCTTACTCAAGAAGAAATTAGCAAGAAAGTATCTAAATCAAGGACAGCTATATCAAATACTATGAGATTATTAAATTTAGATGAAAGAGTTCAAGAGTATATAATGGATGGAGTAATTTCAGAGGGCCATGGAAGAGCGATACTTGGAATAAGCGATAAAGAATTTCAATATCAAGTTTCTCAAATGGTTATAGATGATAGTCTTAATGTACGTGAAACAGAAAAACTAGTGAAGAATTTTGAAAATAAAAAAACAGAAAAAGTAAATAATAACGATAATAATATATATTATAAAGATATTATGAGTAAATTAGAGAATCGTTTTGGTACAAAAGTTATAATCAATGCTAAAAATAAAAACAAGGGTAAAATAGAAATTGAGTATTATTCAGAGGAAGATTTTGAAAGAATATTAGAAGTTATTAATATATAATGTTTCACGTGAAACATATTTGAGAGGAAGTAACTTACAATGGAAAATATAATTAATTTTATAAGAAATTCTGAAATATACATAGTAATAGGACTTATGGTTCTTGTACTTATACTAATTATAATAGTTGTAATAACATATAAAGCTTTAAATAAATTAGAAAGTAAATATAGAAAATTAATGAGGGGTGTAAATAATAAAAATTTAGAAGATATGGTTGTATCTTATTTAGATAAAGTAGATGATGTTAAAGATCAAAGTCAAAATGTAAAACAAATGTATGAAAGAATTGAGGGAGATTTAAAAACTTGTATACAAAAAACTTCAATAATAAGGTATAAGGCATTTGATGATATGGGAAGTGATTTAAGTTTTTCTATAGCATTCCTTGATGGAAGTAGTAATGGGATTATATTAACTAGCATTTATGGACGAGATGAGAGTACTACTTATGCTAAACCAGTAGAAAAGGGTATATCTAGGTATGAATTATCTGATGAAGAAAATGAAGCTTTAGAACAAGCTTTAACATCAAAAAAACACTAGAAACTACTTAAAATTAGTATTAAAAATCTTTTTTATGGCACACTAAAAATAAAAGAGGTTTTTTATGGTAATATGTGTTTCACATGATCTTGAATATTTACAAAATGGATTAGCACAAAGGGGTTATACAGTGATAAATAATATAGATAATAATACCCAGTGTGATGCAATAATATGTAATCTTAAAGAGGGCGGTCTTAAAAACTTGATTATGCAAAATAATATAAAGAGTGAGGGAACTTTAATTGTCGATATTGGAAGTAAATCTATCGATGAAATCGAGTATATATTAAGTACCAGAGTTTATAGTGCTATATTTTAAATGAAGGGGCCGTCTCAAAATAGAAATTACTTTCTATTGCGAGATGGCTCTTTTTTCTTATGTAAATACAAAAGTGGATTCCGAGGAATCCATTTTTGGTGTATAATTTAAGCATGACTAATAAAAAAATTACACAAAAGAATTATACCAAAATTTGCGAGGTTTATCAATTAGTTATTCCTGTTGAAACAGGAATTTTGATACCCGAAGATGATTCAGTGAGACTACTAAGCCAAATATTGGAGGAATTATTTTACACGAAACTAAATGAGGCGTACTCTTCACAAGGAAGAAATCCAGTAGTTGAACCGA
>ERZ1463035.111-NODE-111-length-14563-cov-12.485456_pt1 | contig 14563 bp, 15 predicted proteins | sample MGYA00564486_ERZ1463035 | MGnify/ENA primary metagenome ERZ1463035 (study PRJEB39244, sample SAMEA3635149) | Helicobacter pylori | study: EMG produced TPA metagenomics assembly of PRJEB11511 data set (Assembly of a 5300-year-old Helicobacter pylori... | reverse complement strand
TACACTCTCCATACACTCTTTCCCTACACGACGCTCTTCCGATCTCTAAAACGCCCTTAGTGTTTAGTTTAACTCCAATTGGTTGACCTCCTGGATAAACCATTATATTCTGATTATTTTTAAAAAAAGTTGGATTTATTTTTAATAAGTCATTTGTATCAATTTTTAATTTTTTCTCTTCTCTAATTATATAATTATTAGATAGAGCATTATTTGTATTTGCTTTTAAGTTTATAATGTTTTTAGAATATGATATTGAACTTGGTTTGTCAAAAATAGAAACAGCTATACTTTTGTTTTTAAAACAGACACCTAAAGCTATTATTAGTATTGATGTCATAAGTAAACAAAATATATTCAATCTTTTTTTCATAAGCTTTACCTCCTTCTTCTCTTATAAATATAAATTTAAGTTACCCTCCAAATCTCCATATTATGCTATAATATTAATTCAAAAATAGTCAAAGACATATATTCTAAACTAAATTATCATGAATTTAAAAATTTCTTCTATATTGCAATTATTATATAATTAATGCAATACTATCCTTATTTGAATTTAATTAAAATATTTTATATATTTAAACCTCTATAAAATATTTATAAATCAATAAAGTAATAGGCTTATAATTATTCTGACTTTAAAAGCAAAAAAAATAAAGTCATATATATGACTTTATTTTCTCCTTTATATAAATTTTTATTACTAGATTCTTATAAAATCAAAACTATTTTTTCTTTCGATTATTAGCCAATATGATCATTTCCTTAGAATTTTCTAAAGTTAATTTAGTGACCTCTGTGCCACCAATCATTCTAGCTATTTCTTGTTGTTTTTCTTTATCATTCATTCGTATAATATTAGTATATGTTTTATCATTTATAACATTTTTAGATATCAAATAATTTATATCAGCCATACTAGCTATTTGTGGCAAGTGAGTCACACAAAAAATCTGATGTTTTAATGATATTAGATACATTTTTTCTGCGACACATTGCGCAATTCTTCCACTAATTCCAGTATCTATTTCATCAAATATAACAGTTGGTATTTCATCTTTATCCACAAATACAGTTTTAAGTGCAAGCATGATACGGGATAATTCTCCTCCAGACACTATTTCTTCTAAAGGATTTAATGGCTCACCAGGATTAGTAGCTATGCAAAATTGAACTTTATCACAACCATTTTTATAAAATTCATCTGTAAGTTTCACTTCTATGAAAAACTTACTTTTTTCAAGTCCAATATAATTAAGTTCATCTTTTATTTTATCTTGAAGTTTTTTTGCTGTAGAGCATCTGATTTCATGTATTTCATTCCCTATAATTTTCATTTGTCCCTCAAGAGCTATTTTTTCTTTTTTAATAGTAATAATTATTTCACCACTATTAATTAATTCTTCATACTCAAATTCAATTTTATCTCTATATTGGTAAATTTCTTTTATAGTTGGTGCATACTTCTTCTTACAATTATTAATTTGACTTATTCTACTATTCATATATTCCAATTCTTTTTCATCATAATAAATTGTTTCTTTTAAATCTCTAAGTTCTGTGATATTTTCTTCTATATTAAAATAACTTTCTTCAATAGAATCTGTAACTACTTTTATTTTATCCATATGTTTTTCAATAGTGCGAAGTTCTTTTATCGCCATAGCTAAATTATACAATACCGAGGTATTTCCCTCATCACTTGTATATAACAATTGATAGCTTTTAGATAAATGTTTCTCTAAATTTTCCGAATTACTAACTATTGCATATTTTTCCAAAAGTTCTTCATCCTCGCCGATTTTGAGGTTTGCATTTTTAATTTCTTCTAACTGATAATTTAAAAAATCAATTCTCTTATCTCTTTCCCCTTCATTGCCTTCAAGTTTAAGAATTCTATTTTTTATATTTATCATTCTTATATATTTATCATTATATTCATTTATAGCAGCCCTAAGTCTATCATTACCAAAAGAATCTACATAAAATATATGATTAGCCTTATCTAATAGGTTATGATTATCATGTTGCCCATGGATATCTAATAGATTCTTACTAATGTATTTAACTTTCGATAGTAACAATGATTTACCATTAACTTTAGCAATACTTTTTCCAGATTGAAAAGTTTCACGACTTATGAATACTGTATCCTCATAATCAATCTCCATCTCCTCTAAAACATCTTTATTATTTTGAGTATCGATGGTGAAAATGGCCTCTACATAAGTTTTATTTTCCCCTGTTCTAATTAAGTTCTTATTAAATTTACCACCTAACACATAATTTATAGCATCAATTAAAATTGATTTTCCTGCTCCTGTTTCACCTGAAAGAACATTAAAACCTCTTTCAAAATTAATACTTAATTTTTCAATTAGGGCAAAATTCATAATATTTAATTGTAGGAGCATACTAATTCCTCCTATTCACTAATCATTTTTTTAACCTTTTGAATTATTTCTTTCGCATCTTCTTCTCTTCTAACTAAAATAAAAACAGTGTTATCCCCAGCAACAGTTCCTACAATACCATTAAGCTTCAAAGAATCTAATGCTTCAGCTGCTGCGGCTCCAGCTCCAGATATAGTTTTAAGTACTATAAATTTGTCTACATGATCAACGTACAAAACGGTTTGAGAAAAAATATTAACCAATTTATTAGATAAAAAGCTATCACCCGGCGAGCTAGTCGAATATATGTGAGTTCCATACGCATTCATAACCTTAATTAATTTTAGTTCTTTTATATCTCTAGAAACAGTTGCTTGAGTAATATCAAACCCACTATTTTTTAATTCTTGTGCTAACTGTTCTTGAGTTTCAATTTCTTTAGACTGAATGATCTCAATTATTTTTGCATGACGCGATATCTTCATCTTTTTCTCCCTCACAATCTGTTGTTCTAGAAATTATTTTTTTCCTCAGAATACCAAAATAATTATAATCATTAAATTTAACTAATCTACATTTTTGCTGTGAAACACTTACTAGTATTTCCTCATAACTATTTAGTTTTATTGCTCTTTGACCATCTAAAGTCAAAAATATACTTTCATGTTCACATTTTATATTTACAGATATTTTGCTTTTACTATCAAGCACTATAGTTCTCATTGATAACGATAATGGGCAAATAGGTGTTACCTCTATAACATCTAGGTTAGGATATATTATAGGGCCTCCTGCTGATAAAGAATATGCTGTAGATCCTGTTGGGGTAGCTATTATAAGTCCATCACCTGTAAAATCGATGTAAAACTTATTATCTATATGAAGTTCATATTTAACAACTCTTGCAAGTGTTCCCTTTGATACAACTATATCATTAAGTGCCGTGTATTTTTCAAGTTCATGCCTATTTGGCAAAGTGCAATTAAGCATCATTCTATCTTCTACATAATAATCATCTTCAATAACTCTTTTTATAGCAGTTTCAAATTCTAGTAGTTCCACACTGGATAGAAATCCTAAGTTTCCTATGTTCACTCCTAGTATTGGAATATTTGAATTATTTAAATTTCGAGATGTTCTTAAGATAGTACCATCTCCACCTAAAGCTACAATAATATCCAAATAATTATATTTAATATTTTCAAGCCCAATGGAATCTTTAAAAACAAATATATTAATATCATCAATATATTGACTAATAATATTTTTTACATATTTACCGATTTTTCCATCCTTATCTTTAGTAGTATTTATATTAATGCCAATGTTTTTCATATTTCCTCCTTGCCATGTTCTTTAACACAAATAAACTATTTATTATTCCCCTTTGACATTATTTAAACTTCTATGAGCCTTCGAAACTAATAATGCTACATTATCTTCAACATAATCAATATAGTCACCTTTTGATTTAGTAAAATAAATCAAATATTCAATATTTCCATTAGGCCCTTTTATTGATGAATAATCAACATTAATAACCTTTACATTAAGGTTTTTCAATAGTTTTAGTACTCCAACTATTACATCGATATGGTCACTAGCTTTTTTGACCACGCCTTTTTTATTTACTATACCTATACCTACTTCAAATTGTGGCTTTAATAATGCCACAACACTACCATCATTTTTTAATAGATTCAATAAATTGGGAATAACTTTTTCAAGCGATATAAATGACACATCAACACTTGCAAAATCTGCAAGTTCACAAATACTGTCTTCATTTAAATACCTAATGTTTGTTTTCTCCATAGAAATTACTCGAGTGTCAAGTCTCAATTTATCATCTAACTGATTTGTTCCAACATCTATTGAGTATACCCTGCATGCTCCATGTTGGAGCATGCAGTCTGTAAATCCTCCTGTAGATGCACCAATGTCTAGACAGACTTTGTCCTTAAGATCAATCTTAAAGGTATCTATAGCCTTTTGAAGTTTAAGCCCCCCCCTACTAACATAAGGGATGTCTTTTCCAATAAACTCAATACTAGATGTAACATCAATTTTTTTTCCGCATTTAGTAGTAACAATACCATCGACAAATATATTTCCAGCAATAATATTTTCTTTTGCTCTTTCTCTTGAAAATAAAATACCTCTTTCAACCACAATAACATCTAATCTCTCTTTATTTTCTATCATAAAAAAACTCCTTAAACCCCAATAAAATCATTACTAGACTAATTTTAAAATACTATCAAAAATTCCATCTACATCTAGTTTATATAACTTATACAATATATCAACTGATCCGTGAGGAATAAATTCATCATTAAATCCTAAATTAATTACCTTTACCTTCTTGTTCAATAAATTCACATATTCTAATACCAAAGAACCTAGACCACCATGAACTATATTATCCTCTATAGTAACTAAAGAGTAATTTTCATCTACAAGTTTTGATATTAACATTTTATCAATAGGCTTGATAAAACATGCATTAACCACAGTAGCTTCTATTCCCATATTTAATAATTTTTCTCTAACTAAAATCGCATTTTGAACCATTTTACCTGTAGCTATAAATGCTATTTTACCACCCTCAAACAGAGTCTCCCATTTTCCCCTCTTAAAGTCAATAATAGGAGACATTTTAACATTACAATTATCTCCACCTCTAGGGTACCTTATAGCAATTGGATAATCTTGTTTAACTGCAAATGTAAGCATTTTCTTAAGTTCTCCTATACATTTAGGCGCCATAATTGTCATATTGGGAATATGAGATAAATATGATAAGTCAAATATCCCTTGATGTGTTTCTCCATCCTGTCCAACAATACCTGCCCTATCAATTGCGAAAATAACAGGTAATTTCTGAATACATACATCATGTAAAATTTGATCATATGCTCGCTGTAGAAATGTAGAATACACTGCAAAAATTGGTTTAAGTCCTTGTGATGCCATTCCTGCAGCCATAGTAACCGCATGTTGCTCAGCAATACCCACATCAAAAAACCTATTCTTAAACTCTTTTGAGAACGCTTCTAGTCCTGTGCCCTCAGGCATTGCCGCTGTTATTGCTACTATATCTTTGTTCTCCTTTGCAAGAGTTACCATCTGCTCACCAAATGCACCAGAATAACTTTCCTTGTGACCACTACATAACTCTCCATTTGCTGGATTAAATGGTCCCATACTATGATATTTATTGGGCTGTTCTTCAGCAAATTTATAACCCTTGCCTTTTTTAGTTATTACATGAATAATCACAGGTCCATCTATTTTTTTTGCAAGTTTCAAAACCTTACTCACTTCTTTAATATCATGTCCATCTATAGGTCCAAAATAAGTTATACCCATATTCTCAAATAACATTCCAGGAACTACTACCTGCTTAATTCCATTCTTAAGCTTTTGAATCGAATTAACCATTCCATCACCTACACTAGGTATTTTCCTAAGTGTAGAATTTATTTCTTTTTTAATTCTATTATAAGTTGGGTCAATCCTAAACTGACTTAGATACTTAGATATACCACCCACATTTTTAGAAATAGACATTTGATTATCATTTAACACAATAATCATCTTAGTTTTCCTAAATCCTACATCATTTAATGCCTCGAAAGACATACCACCAGTAAGTGCACCATCGCCTATTACTGAAATAACATTATAGTCTCCCTTTTGTAAATCGCGAGCCCTAGCAATGCCAAGCCCTGCCGAAATAGAAGTACTGCTATGTCCAGAATCAAAAATATCATATTTACTTTCTTCTCTTTTCGGAAAACCACTTAATCCACCATAATTTCTAAGTAGATCAAATTTATCTTTTCTTCCCGTAAGAATTTTATGTACATAAGATTGGTGACCTACATCCCATATTAATTTATCTGTATCAAAATCAAAAACATTATATAAGCTTAATGTTAATTCCACTACGCCCAAATTAGAAGCTAGATGTCCTCCAGTTTTTGATACTTTTTCAATTAAAAAATGTCGAATTTCTTTTGCAAAGTCATTCAACTCTTGTATCGTCATTTTTTTTATTTCATTTATATCATTAAAATTTTCTAGTATTTTACTCATATATCTATCCTCTTTTATAAAATATATTATTTAACCCACATTTATGGAAATATTATATCATATAATATTATTTAATTCAAAAGCTATTTCGACTTTAATTTCCAATTACTTACATTTATGAAATACTTATAATTAAAAACCAGTTTAAAATAATAGTTTTTATTTTTAATATTCCCTTTTCAATAAAAATTCTGTAATTTCTTCTAAGTTCTCGGTATTTACCTTAACTTGTTTTAATAATTTTAAACACTCCTGAGTCAAATTATTACACTTTTGCATGCATTTTTCTAGACCATACATTGTTATAAATGTGGTTTTATTATTAGATTCATCACTTTTTATGTTTTTTCCCAAAATAGAAACATCACCAATTACATCTAATATATCATCCTTTATTTGAAATGCTAGCCCTAATTTATCTCCATACTCTTTTAAATAACTTAAATCGCCCTGATCAGCATTTCCAAGTGTTGCTCCACATACCACAGCAGCTTTTATTAATTCTCCTGTTTTATTTTTATGCATATACAATAATTCTTCTTCTGATATTGTGATGCCCTCGCTTAAGATATCAGAAATTTGCCCAGCTATCATCCCCTGCGCGCCAGAAGCTTTTGCTATAAGATTACTTGCTTTAATTGTATTTAAACTTCCATCTAAACATTGATCTAGCATTATTATCATAGCCTCATTTAATAATCCATCACCCGCTAGTACTGCAACTGCTTCTCCATAGATTTTATGATTTGTAGGTTTACCACGACGTAAATCATCATTGTCCATACAAGGCAAGTCATCATGAATAAGTGAGTATGTATGAATCATTTCAAGAGCTGCAGCAAATGGTAGTATTTTCTTATAGTCATTTTTATACATGCCATAAGTAAGAAGCATTAGAATTGGTCTAACTCTTTTTCCTCCTACTTTTAAACTATAAATCATTGCCTCAAAGTTTTTACTACTATCTTCAGGCTTATCTTTAAAATAATCATCTATCCATTTTTCCACAGACTCTTTTATCAATTGCATATTCATTTTATTCCTTCTTTCCATTATAGTTTCTAAAACACATTAGAATACTTAACTCTTAATCTCTTCTACATTAGCAATAAAATCTTTTTCACCCTCCGCTGTTAATATTTTTATTTTACCTTCTGTGTCATTAAGAATTTTATACAAATCGTTGCATATCTTAATACCTTCCTCATAATTTACCATTGTCCCTTCAAGTGTTACTTCATTTCCATCCATCACTTCTACAATTTTTTCAAGCCTTTCCATCATAGTTTCATAAGATTCTTTTTTCTTTGCCATTATAACTCCTCCAAATTGCTTATATTAAATCTAGCAGTGCCATCCTTTAATGTAATCTTTATCTCTTTATTGTTTTTTAAAATGCTAATTTCACTAATAACATCATTTTCATGGGTTTGAAGTACTGCATATCCCCTGTTCAATACGTTTAAAGGGTTATGTGCATGCATTAGAGCATTTAATTTTGAAAGTTTCTGCTTTTCCATTGAAATCTTTGCTTTAATTTTATAATTCAAATTTTCTTTTAAGTTATCTATATGAGTATATTGGTTAACTATAAAATTCAAAGGATTATTTACTTTCAAAGTATTACTTATTAAATTAATTTTATTATATTCTTTAGTAACCTTAAATTCCGCGCATCTTAGTAAAAGTTCTCTAAGTGATTTAATTTCATTATTTAAATCTTTTAAATTTCTCACAGCTATTTCTGCAGCTGACGATGGAGTTGGAGCTCTATGGTCACTCACGAAATCTGCTATAGTAAAATCCGTTTCATGACCAATACCTGTAATTATAGGAATCTTAGAATTATATATTGCATAAGCTAAATTTTCTTCATTAAATGCCCATAATTCCTCAATAGAGCCTCCACCTCTTGCAATAATAATTAAATCAACATTTTTTGAGCTATTGAAATATTTTATACCTTCTTCAATTTCAGTGCTAGCACTTACTCCTTGAACTAGAGCTGGATATATTAACATGTTAACATTAGAGTTACGCCTTGTTGCAACATTAATAATATCTTTAATTGCAGCACCTGTTTGTGATGTAACTATACCTATTCTTCTAGGAAATGAAGGTATTATTTTTTTATGCTCTTCATCAAATAGCCCTAATTTATATAGTTTATCTTTTAATTTTTGAAAAGCTAAAAATAATTGACCTTCTCCATCTGTCTCCATAGAATCACAATAGACTTGATATGCTCCGCCCTTTTCATAAACGGAAACTCGCCCTCTAATTATAACATTCATACCATCCCTAGGTATAATAACAAGTTTCTGAGCCTGTGATTTGAACATTACACAATTTACTTTTCCAAACTCATCTTTTAATGAAAAATATATGTGTCCACTACTATGAAGTTTTACATTAGATAATTCTCCTTTAACATTGGCATTATTTAATATAAAATCACTATCTATTACTTTTTTAATATACCCATTAAGAGCCGTTACTGTTATTACTTTAATAAACATTATCCCTCCACGAAGCGCAAGCATTTTTTATAAGCATCGTTGTCGTCATCAGTCCCGTCCCACCCGGAACTGGGGTAACAAAACTTGCATGATCAATAACATCGTAAAAATTTACATCTCCAGTAATTTTATTGTTTACCATTGTAGTTCCAACATCTATAACAATTGCTCCCTCCTTAACAAATTTACTTGTCACAAACCCGGGTTTACCAATAGCTGCAACTATTATATCTGCCGTTTTACAAATTTCTGCAAGGTTAGTTGTTTTTGAATGACATATCGTTACAGTAGCATCCTCATTTAGCAATAATTGAGCAGCCGGTTTTCCAACGATATTGCTTCTGCCAATAACAACTGCATGTTTACCTTTAATATCACATCCCGTATTTTTAATCATTTCAATGACCCCTAATGCAGTACAAGGAATAAAGCTTTTATCTCCCTTATAAAATCTACCCATATTTACATCTGTTAATCCATCAATATCCTTTTTATATGAAATTTTAGAAGTAATTTCTCTCTCATTCAAATTTTTAGGTAAAGGTAATTGAATTATTATTCCATCGACACTTGTATCTTCATTAAATTTTTCTATAACATCTATTATATCCTTTTGACTTGTATCTTTCTCTAATTGAATACAAGTGTAAGATATCCCTAATTTGTCACATAAATTATTCTGGCTTTTTACATATGATAAAGAACCTCCGTCAGAGCCTACCAATATAGTTTTAATTGATGGTGCTCTAAGCCCTCTATTAATACCATCCTTTATAATAGCTCTAATTTCATCTCTATAGACTTCAACTATTGTCTTACCATTTACTCTAATACCCATATAATTTTCTCCTTTTATACATTTTAAAATATTAACTAGTACCAGAATATTCTAACATATTTTTAATTATTTTTTCCAAAATAAAAAAACTAATCAGATATACACGTCAATTCTTGCGTCATTACAAAGTCAATCTAATCTAATAGTTAGTACTATCAGATGTTCCATAGACTAAATAAGTCACAATATAGGCTAGTATACTGACTAGTTATCTTATTACTGCTAATATATTAAATCATCTTCGCAAGTATGCCATTTATAAAGGCTGGAGAGCTATCCTCACCATACATCTTTGCAAGTTCTATTCCCTCATTTACAGAAACCCTATTAGGTATTTCTTCCTCATATAATATTTCATATGTACTTATTCTTAATATAGCCAAATTCATTTTTGATAACCTTGCTAATTTCCATTTAATTAAATATTTTTCAATATTTTTATCAATCTCTTTACCATTTTCGTGAATACCAGCTAATACCTTCGTGATATATGACATATCAAGGTCCTTTAAATCAACATCTGTGTTTTCTTTAAAGTTTTCAATTATATCCTCGTATTTTTCTTTGTTTATTGACATTTCAAAAAGTAATTTCATTGCTGTTTCTCTTGACTTTCTTCTATTCATTAGTAATCCTCCTAATTTTTCAATCCGATACTATACTTTATTATAAGAATAACAAACATATAAATAAACACCCTCCGATTAGAGAGGGTGTTTATTACTATGCTTCTATTTCCTCAAGCTTTTCTGTTTTAGGTAATACAACATTTTGAACATACACATTTACTGATGATACTGCAAGTCCTGTCATAAGCTCTACGGATTTTTTAACATTTATTTGTGCTTTTTCAGTTACTTCTGGAATTTTAATACCATATTCAACTACAACGTGTAAATCAATTATTGCACTATTTTCTCCAACATTGACTTTAACGCCTTTAGATAAATTTTTCTTTCCACTTAATATTTGAGTTATTCCACCAACAAGACTAGCGCTCATTCCAACAATTCCCTTTATTTCAGCAACAGCGAGTCCCGCTATGACACTAACTACATCCTCAGATATTTTAACAACACCCATTTCAGTTTCATTTAAAATTTTATCTTCCATAGTAGTACCCCCTTATTTAACTTAGGTAAAACATGACATGCTACAATTATTATAGCAGATAAATATTTTATTTACAAATGTTATTGTTTAATCTTAACTTCAATTTTTGCCAATTTAGTTTTGCTCATTACAATATCATTAATGCTACGAAGTTGTGGATCTGTAAGTTGTTTTTTATCAGTTTTAATTACTACTTGTACTTTGTCATTTACTATACTACACATTGATTCCTCAAACCCTTGTGCTTTTAATGCTAGTTCGATGTCTGATTCATTCTGTGCCGCCACCGATATGTTTAAATATTGCTTAGCTGCAGCTTTCTTTTGATCTGTTGGAGTATTAGTATCATCAATTAAAGTTTTAATAGTTTGAAGTGATTTGTCATTATCTTGATCTCTTGATAATTTTGCTTCTACAAAATAAGTTGAATCAGTTGAAGCTGTTTTAGTGTTTTTTAAAGATATTGCACTTTTCTCATTACTAAAATCATTATCATTTACATACAGTGGTCCATTCACCTTTGTTGCAAGATACCCTGCAAATACAATAAGCACTACCAATGTAACAATTATACCGGACTGTTTTTTATTCATAATATTCCCCCCCATCTGCCTTTCTAAGAAATTATATGCTACTTATTCATAGGATATACATTAACTTTGTTTTCAGGCAAATTAAATAAATTAATTACTGCCTGCCTAATCCTAAGTTCTGTGATTTTCACACCTGATCCTTCTGCCACTACGCACACGCCAGTAATAACTGGCTTTATTTTTTTTACAATTAAAGGCGAGGTCGCATTTCCATCACTCGACATAACCACAGTGCTACCATTATTGTCTTGAGTTATATTCCTTGTTCCACCAGTTGTATCATCTTCTTTTGTAACACTCTTTGAGTCATTAACATTTACTGCAGGAACACTTTCCTCACCACTCTCAGAGTAGATCATCACTTGTACCTTTCCAACCCCTTCAATTCCTTCAAGAGTTAGTTTAAGTTCACTCTCTAGCTGTGATTCATAATCGGTCACTGCGGCGGTGTTACTTACCTTCGCAGCCGCACTTTTTTGTGTTGCGGTATTTATTGTAGCCTGAGTAGTTGAAGTTGACTTTGATGACTTAAATGAACTACTTGCCAATACTATTACAACTGCCACCAAAATTAGTAATACTATATTTCCTAATATTTTATCGGATTTTTTGCTTTTATCTTTTTTATTCTTTTCATTCCCACTATTAAGTTTTGTTTTAATAAATTCAGTAATTTTATTAAGCAAATTATCATTGTTCATAGAAATCCCCTTCCTTTCTTATATATACCAATTAATACTCCTATGTTCTATGAATTCACTTTATAAACAGTAATGACATCATCAGATATTTTAAGCTTACTACTTAAAAGCTTCTTTATTTGTTTGCCTTGAGTGTTTGTTAAAACATTTTTATTAGAAGCATCCACACTTTTAGTATCAATTTTTATATTTTCAACTCTTTGAACCCCACTATCAACAACTTCAATTTTTACATTATTAATATTGAAAACTCCCTTTTTACTATCATAAACAACATCTACATTAGCATTGTACTTATTTTCCGGATAAGTTCCTTCCAAGTTTGTAATGCATTCTTTTTGTAAATTTTCTTTAAAATTTTCTGTTGTATTTACTATATTAGTTTCTTTATACTTCTTCATATCTGAAACTTGAGTACTCCCCTCCATGTAACTTGTTGCTTTACTAGAATAAGAATTCAAATCAAAGTCCTTATCAAAAAATTTTATTATAGGGTTTATTATTACAACAATCAACATTAAACCCATAACAAATTTAGCATATTTTTTCATGTTGTTGTCTGGCAAAATCATCTCTACCGCAGTAATAAAAAATATAGCAACAGTAATATTAGTTACCCAGACTTTTAATAGATCAATCAAATTATCACCACCTCCTTTATTATTAAATGAATATTTGAGAATAATTATAATTATCTATTCTAGATATTATCCTGATATTATACCTTTTCCAGTGGATGCTACTATTGCAACCATTATGAAAAACATTACACTTACCGATATTACGCAAGACATTAAAAGAAGAATAGAATCCCCTACTGAATTTATACACTCTACTGTTCGGTTGTCACTTATTGGTTCAATTAATGCAGCTGCTGCCTTATATAAAAACGCCATAATCAAAAGTTTTATAATAGGTAATAATACTATTACCATAAGTACAATTAATCCAAGCCCACTTATTGCACTTTTTAAAAGGAGTGAGTATCCAGCTACTGTAGAAATTGCATCAGATAAACATTTCCCAACTACAGGTACAAATGTATCTACCGCAAATTTTGCAGTTTTTATAGTAACTTGATCTAAAGTTTTTGCTGCAATGCTTCGTATAGTAATTACCGCAATAAATACTGTCATTATTATTCCTTGTATCCAAATAGCCGTTTGTTTTAAAAGTTTTGTTAAACTTTTTATTTTATAGTCACTAGATATGCTGGAAACAAACTGTAAAACGAAACTCATAAATATTACAGGAATAATAATATCTACATATATTCTAGAACTTACCGTTGCAAAACCCATAATTACAGGATCAAGAAGTGTTGCTTCTGCAAATCCTCCAACACTTGCAAGTAGCATCATTAAAACCGGAATAAGAGCTGCCATAAAATTTGACATACTAACAATAGTGTTTTTAGCAAGCTCTGCTACTACATAAAAGCTTTTGGTTATCATTACAATCATTACCCCATAACACGCAAGATAAGCAATATTTGATAAACTATCTCGACTAAATGCGCTTTGAAGATTATTAAGCATTGCACAAATTATAGCAATAATCATAAGGCTCCCTATTAATTCCATACACGCAATAACTTCTTTAAATGTGTAACTAATAATGAAACTTGAGGTTTTCTTAAAACTTAACCCATTATCACCAGTTTTTATAAATTGTTCTACAAAAGTTTGTGGCTGCATATCGTTAAATATTTCATATTGAGATTTTACATTAGATATATAGTCATATAAATTATTTATTTCACTTTGCTGTGCTTCCCCTATCTTACCTACCTCAGTAGCTTGTACACTAATAGGCACGAATAATAAAAATAATAGGACTAGTAAAATCATTTTAATATTAAAATTCTTCATATAATGTTTCTTCGTATCGTATCTCTTAATTATAATCTGTGATATTTTCTTCATCCTACACCTCTACATTATTTTCAAAATAGATTGCATTACTGCCATTAAAATTGGTATTGCTAAAACTAATATAAATATTTTCCCAGCAAATTCAACTTTACCTGCTATATTACTCTGACCAGCATCCCTACAAATTTCACTACAAAAAGATGCTAAATATGCGATTCCCAATATCTTGAAAACTGTATTTAGATAGACAACATCAATATTGGCTTTGTTTGCTAATGTTTGTAAAAATCCCATTATTATGGTAAGTTTATTTATCATAAATAAAAATATCAATATTCCTGCTGCTATACTAACTTGAATAGCTAAATCATCTCTTCTGCCTTTAAATATAAGCACAATAAATAATGCCACGAAAGCGAATGCAACAA
>ERZ1463035.110-NODE-110-length-15015-cov-10.999265_pt1 | contig 15015 bp, 27 predicted proteins | sample MGYA00564486_ERZ1463035 | MGnify/ENA primary metagenome ERZ1463035 (study PRJEB39244, sample SAMEA3635149) | Helicobacter pylori | study: EMG produced TPA metagenomics assembly of PRJEB11511 data set (Assembly of a 5300-year-old Helicobacter pylori... | reverse complement strand
CACTCTTTCCCTACACGACGCTCTTCCGATCTAATCTATCTCTATAGTATAAGCATTATATTTTAAAGTAGTGTCAGTATTATTAATAATACTATTATACTTGTAATTTTGAAATAAATATTCTACAGGTATTTGAGTTGTAATAGTGGTGCATAATTCATTATTAAATACGTTGTCACCTACTATTTTAATATCCTCAAGCATGAATATTACCTCTCTTCTTTTTGTATTTTATTTAGGGCTAAATTCTCTTTAGTTACTTGTAATGACATAAGGGCTACTGAGGTATCATTGTCGCCACAAGGCAATTTTATACCTACTCTTTCTAGTTCTTTTAATATTTCTTTTTTAGATGAATTTTCACAGAAAGTGATTAAGTTATTCCAGTTCTTTCTTACAGTAGTTTTTGCATTTTCTTTGTCCCAAAGTATATAGCTTACTGAATCTTTATTAGTGCTACTAGGTAAACAACCCCTAAGTATTCTTTTATATAACCTATCAGAATCCTGTAAGTTTTTTAGTTCCCATATAACATTATTAAAATAGCTGAATAATTCTAAGTCACAAACAGATGATTTATTAATTAAACAAGGGTCATGCAATATAGTGTCATTATATTTAATTAATAGATTTCTTAAATTATTCATTTGTTTAAATAGGTCTTCTAAAGGCATATCCTTATAATAGTCTGAATTTATACGATTTTCTATATATTTTAGTGCTAATTCATTGTTATCATCTGTAAGTTTTTCAAGTACATCTGACTTCATATCCTTTAAGTATTTGATAATTTCCCTTTTGTTAAGTGTTGTTTTCATAATTGTTTCTCTCCTTTATTATTCATATTTTTTAATATTTAATAGTCGGTTTTGTAAATAAGATTTAGCATTGTTAACCATTAAGTCTATTTGCTCTTTAATTAAATCCTGTGGGTCTTTAGGGCTTGTACTACTTGTTAGGTCTTTTAAGTTTTCTACAGGATAATTATTTGCTACTAATACTTCATGGCTCTTCTTTAGATTATCATAATAAGATTTATTTGCAAACGACCCTTTGTCATCATTATCCCCAAAACATATTATAGTACTACAATTATATGATTTTATTATTTCCACCTGTTTTTTAGTTATATGATTAGTTAAAGTGGCTAAAGCATTAGTATAACCATTTTGATGTAACCATAAGCTATCTAATAAACCTTCACATAATATTATAGTATTATTAATAGGTTTAAAATGATTTAAAGGGAATAATAAATCTCCTGTATTTAATCCTTCATATATTTTATATCTAGCGTTCTTAGGTCTATTAGGGTCTATAAATCTACCTATTACCCCAGCTAATTTATTATTAGCCCAAAACACTGGTACTGTTACAGTTTTATTATCTAAATCTCTGCCTATCATAAAATCTTTTACTGTTTGAGTATTAAAACCTCTATCAAAAAAATATTGGTAGGTACTTTTACCACTTTTAAATGGTGCTATGGTGTACATAGGCTTTTCTTTATGAGTAGGTACTTCTTCTTTATCAGTATATACTTCATCATAGGTTTTAATATCATATAAGTTTATAGTATTGTTTGCACTACTCCCTTTATCATCTAAATTATAAGTTACTCCATATCTATCTGATAAAAATTTATAAGCTTGTACAATACTAGTAAACTGTTGTTTATCTGTTTGATATACTAACCATGCTATACTACCATGAGCATGACAAGCAAAGCAGTTAAATTGTTGTTTACTTATGGATACCCCGGCTGACGGGTTACTTTCACCATGTACTGTGCAACAAAACTGTATATCATCTTTACCTTCTATATTTTTAATATGAGGGCTACCTAAATAATTTAATAAATCTACTATATCCTCTCTAGTTAATGCTGTTTTCATAGTAGACACTACCTCCTAAATATTATAATTGATTTATATATTCCATTAAATAATTTATAGAATCATCATAGGCTTTTAGCATATTCTTTTTACGTTCATTCAATGTGTTTAAAATTTTAGAAGTCATATCCATTTTAATATGTTCTATTTCATTAGAAGTTAATTTTTTATCTACTCCTACATTAGCTACATAATAGCCATAAGAATAATCTACTTCTATTTTTCTAGGTATCTTATTATTCGTAGTACCTAAAGGAGCATTTTTCATTATATAGCTATCATGTGTTTTAATATATTCTTCTTTTGTTACTTCATGTGTAAACGTAATGTTCTTGTTAGAAATATTGTATATTAAGGTACATAATGTTATTTTCATAGTAAGTAAATACTACCTCCTCTATCTTTTATATTATCAATATATTGTCCTATATCATATACAAAGGCTGTTAATTGATATTTAAAACTAGAATTAGGGTATGCTATTTCTTTTTTAATATCTTTTAACAATATTGTAGTGGTTAATAAATGTTTTGCTTGTTTATATTCTAGTTTAGATATTCTATTTTGACAAACACTAGTAATTTGTTTTTCCAATTTCTCAAATACATTCATTACCATAGTATCATTATTACCATAGTCCGGTATCATTTGATACACATTAAATACATCTAATAGGGGTACATTTAGTCGTTGCATTAAATCTATGTGTTCACAAGTGTCTATATGAGTGTGTATTAAGGGGTCATTCACTGTACTTAGTTCATTTATGCCCCAATCATGTTTTATAGCATTTACTAGCTTTTCTTTAGGTATACCTAATGCTAAGTGGTTTAATTCAAATTTAGTAGTGTTAGGATTAAAAGTGTATAAATTCATTATAATTCCTCCTTTAATTAAAAGGTGGTTTAAAACCACCTATATTGTTATTGTATTACTTTCTAAAGTATCTTCTGTATCATCACTTTTCTTTTCATGGTCGGCAAATATAGAATCAAAGTTCATTACATCTAAATCCCAATTAATTAATACTTTACCTAGTTCACCTTCTCTTTGTTTTATTACTTTAATAGCCATTTCTTTATCTGCTCTCATAAATTCATCCTGTGCTAAAGACATAATAACGTCACTATCCTGTCCTACTGCTGATGTAAAAGATATATTATCCATTTCCGGACCTGTTTTTTTACTTGTTTCTTTAGTTGCTTGGGAGTTAATAAATATAGGTTTATTTTTATTTTTAGCTATTTGTTTTAAACCTCTAGTTATATGTGTAACTCTTAACCAGTCGCTATCTGCTTTTAATTCGTCCTGCATTAAATAGGCACTATCTATCATTATTAAATCCGGATTTAAAGAATCTATTTTAGCTGATACTGCTGACACTGTAGTTGCTGTATCTATATATAATGGAGTTAATTTAGTACATTTATTCTCTAAAAAATCCTGATATTGCTTTTCTTGTGAGGGAGATAATGCACCGGACTTAAAATCACCATAATTAAAACCGTCATACAATTTACCCATTAGTACGGCGTCGTATCTATCCTGTAATTGTTCTTCTGACATTTCTGTAGTTAAATGTAATACTGTTAGCCCTGCTAATTGACAAGCTACACCTACTATTACTTGTAGCCATGTTTTACCTACTCCGGGTCTAGCTATTAAAGTGATTAATTGTTTGTTTTGTAATCCTTTAATAAGCTTATCTAGTAATATTATGCCAGTAGATAAACCTATAAGACCTCCTGTTTCTTTACGCTTTAAATATCTGTCTAATCTTTTCTCCGGGTTCTTTGTAGTATCAATAATAGTACTTTCTTCTACATTATTTTCTATATAATAAACTGTTTTTTGTAATTGACTATAAGCACTCTCTACATTACCTTCATCTAAAGAAGAGGCTACTTTCATGACACCATTAGCTATAGTATTATGTTTTAATCTGTGTCTTAATTCGGAACACCAATAGCTCAAGGGTTCTTCTGTACCTACATATTCTTGGTCTTCTTTATATACTGTTTCTATAGGCACATTAGGAAAACTTCTTTTAATAATTCTATAAGTAGGTACACTGCCATTCTTTTGGTAGTATGCTGTTATAAAATTATATATCTTTTTATACTCCGGGGAGGTTATAAAACTGGAATCTATTTGTTTATCATTGATATATTCCATATCTTTAGTTTCTATAAGTTTAGTTATAAAACCTCTGTCTATATTAATGCTATTCATGTATAACACCTCCCTATAGTGTAATTAGTTGTGTTCTTATATTATTAAATTCTTCTAGGGTTAACATAGACTTACCTTTAGGGGTATATTGATACCACTCTAAAATATGGTCATCTACATAGTATTCTATCTCTTTAGTAATTAGCATGGACATTATTTGATTTCTTGAATTTACTTTTAATAATCTACTATAAGGTATATAATTGCTTACTAAATACTCTTCTAGTCCTTTGGTATAATACTGGCTGTCCATTATTAAAATTGGGGAATAGTCTGTATATTTATAAACAAAGTTTAAGGCTTGTACTACTTTAGGGTTTATTGTTGCTCTTTTATTTATATCCCACATTTTATTTGCTATAGTATTTAAAATACCTTCTTGCTTATATTGTAATAAAAAATTATCTAATCTAAATGCAATTAATACTGCCCCTTTATTAGATATATCACCATGTAACATATAATCACTCCTTTATTTGTCTTTGTACACTAATTGTCTTTTATCATCTGCCACTATTTTTATAGGGGTCATATTACCTTGTATTAAACTGGCTATACTATTGCCATATTTCTCTTTTATCATTGTAGGGTTTAAATTAGTGCATATAATAGTTAGTTTACCTTTCTCTTCTCTATATCTTAAGCAATCCTCTAATAATGTAGTAGCTAATTTAGTATCTAGTTCTTTCCCTATCTCTTCTATGACTAGCACATCTACCCCTTTATAATATTGATAAAATTCACCTATATAAAGTTCTCTAGTTTCCGGATTAGTAGCTCCCCAACTATCAGTATAATGTGCTATATAATCAGAAAAGGTAACTCTTCTAGCTGTATATCGTCTTATATAGGCTTCTTTAACTAAATTGGAAGCTATAAAACTCTTACCAACTCCATTACTACCATATAAGAATAAACCTCTATTGTATCTTATATTATCACTAAAGTTATTTATATAGTCTATTATAAAGTTCTTTAATGCTTTTAAATTCTTTGAACCAAAGTCATGAAAGTCATTCATAGACTTGTATATAAATTCTTTAGGTACTCCCATTCTTATTAAGTTAGAGATATTTATAGTAGTCCTTAAAGGTCTTTCCATTTTTACCACTCTCCTATTTTAACTTCTGTATCTGTATTAGTATCTACATTTGGAGTATCATCAACCCATTCCCTATTTGCTAATTTCTTATTTGATGTAGTAGGGCTATATTTATTGTCTAACCACAGTTTAGAATCAGCTTCAATTTTTCTACACCAGCCTGTTAATAGTATTCCCGGGTGCAATCTATCTTTATCTAAATAGTTTTGGTCACTATAATATAAAAAGCTTATCATAGTAACTATATCTTTATTAGTATACCCTCTACTTTTTAGTAACTTAAATTGGTGCATAGTTTTTCTTATGTTACATTCTATATAATTATATCCACAGTCTTTAGCTACATCTTTATAGAATAGAGCTAAATCTTTGTTACTAAATTTATTTATATTTCCGTCGTCTAGTTTAGATACATAAGATAAATAACTAGCATTATGATAACCCTTATTTATTCTTTTATGTGTAGTGGGTATAGAGTTTAAAAGTTCTTCGTTCTGCATAGATTTTTCTGATTCATAAGAATTCAATTTATTAAACTCTTCCTCCACATCTATTTGGGATACTGGCACTTTTGATTTCTTCCATAACATTAATATTCACCTCTATGTTTTTTTTGTTTATTTATTATTCTAGTTAATCATAAAACTTTGTACACTAAGTGTCAAACTTAAAAAACAAGGAGAATTTATGTTTTCTCCTTGTCCTTATTAATTATACTATTCTGCACTTAAAACTTTGTTTACTTCTATCTCCAATCGTTCACTTAATACATCGGATAATTTATCATATATTTGTTGTGGGTCTGTTTGTCCGTCATAATTTACAGATAGCCAACAATCCACTCTTAATGATTGATAATTTTCCATGTTTTTAGTTATTCCTAAAGATAATCCTATTTGATTCTTAAAGTGTTTATTAGCATGGTCTAAAGGTGTTCCTTGTTTGCTAGTATGGTCTATTTTATCTGCTCTTTCTACTACAGTAGTATTTTGCTCTGCTTGTGCTTCTAGGGTATCTTTTGAAGGTACAGGCACTTTATTAGCTTGTACAACTATATTAGCTTTAATATCTTTAGGCTTTATTTCTTTATTAGCCTTTACAGTAAGTGGTTTTTTCTTTGATATAGATTTAATCATTTTCTTCTACCTCCGGTTTATATATTATTTTTCTTCTTCTTCAATTAAAGGAAATCCTTGTGCTTCCTTATTTTTTATTTCTATAGTTACATTGTATTCTTGAGAATTTAAAGCTAGTTTACAACTATTTTGCTTATTTGTAAAAGAAGTAACTAAATAGCCTTCGTTCACCCCAAATTCTTTAGATACTAATTCTAAAGCATATTCCATGTCTTTACTGTTAGCTTTCTTTAGTTGTTTAGTGTTTGCATTTAACATATTAAATCACCTCATAAATATATTTTAATTTAAATTTACATTATAAATGTTTTCTATCCAATCTTTAATTACAGTATAATGAGTGTCTTTTAGTCCTAGATAGTTTAATAATATTTTAAATACATCATCTTTACCTAGCACTGAAATTAATTCATTATCCCTACTATAGTCATATTTATTATTTAGTTTAGAATCTCTTATTATTCTCATTATCTCTTCTGAATAAGGTAGTTTATTGGTGTTCACATAGTTATGATAACTATTTATTTTATCTATAATCACCTTTTCATCAACTTCTTGTTTATTATAGTGCCTGTACAAGTCTACATTAAGAAAATTAGAATTTAAATTATTTTTATCTAAAATATCACATATAGCCTGTATATTTGTTACATGAATCATTAGATACCACCTTCTTATATTTAATCTTTATAGAACAGATAAGTAGGTAATTTACCTAAATAATCAAATCTTTGTCTTTGTTTAGTTACATTATCCGGTCTGTCTACAAATACAGTTCCTACAAAGTCAGAGTATTCTCTTAGGTATAAACAACACCTTAAAGTGTATAAAGCTTCATATAACATATACTCTTTATTTTTATATTTAATAGTACCATGTACTGCATACAAACCACCTTTAAAGTGTCTGTATATACCTCTAAAATTCTTACTTACTTTAGTAGGTTCTGTATCATTATTTAAATATAATTTATTGTCTTTTACTTCATATTCTAAAGTATACATTACATCATCTGCAAACATTATCTTTCCCATAGCTTATTCCTCACTTATTATTTTAAGGTTACTGTTAGGTGCATAATTGAGCACAGCTTCATGTTCTATTATGCAACCCTTATGCTTGTACCAATCCTTAGCAAAATAAACATAGTTTGCTTTAGATAATAGTAATAAAGATTTACATATATACCATAATCCATTAGTAATAGTGTCACTAGGTGGTGTTTCTTCTATATAAGTATCTAATAGTTCTAAAGGCTCTCCTAGTATCTCTTCTGCTTGGTTCTTTAGCTTATACATATTATTTTTAATTTCTTCTTTTGTTAAGCCTTCCATAGGTAAAGATACAAATAGCTTTTTCATTCTAATACATCTCCTTGTCCATTCTAGTGAACACACTATTATCTAAATTAGTTATGATATTTATGTCATATTCTTCTGCCACACTCTTTTCTATACTACAACCCCTAGAATTATTAAAATAAGGTATGAAACAAGCGTAGTTAGCTTTAGATAATAACTCTATATTCTTACTTACATGATATACTGGTATATTATAAGTGTTTTGAGGTATTTCCTCAATTTTTTGTGTATTATCTATTAATTCTATAGTGTCATCATTCATTAGTTTTCTAACCTGTCTTAGTGCTTCATATCTCATTGCCATTATCTTATTTAATGATGAATTCTCCATAGGTACTGATACAAATAAAAGTTTGGGTGTCTTAGTATTAGTTTTGTTTTCTTTCATTGTTCTTCTCCTCCAATTTATAATTTAAATACTAGGTTTCTCTATTTTATAGTTCTTCCACTTTTTATAAACGTCAACATATACTTCTTGTTTATCACCATTATAAGTGAATTCGTAGTACATACCGTCCAATAAACTAGTACTTAATAGTGCTTTATTATTTTGAAGAGTTTTACAACTCCATACTACATATACATCATCTACAGATATTGTTTTGTTATCTGATTTATCTAAATGGTTATTAGTGTACTTACATACTTCTAATCTACATATATCTAAAAATTCTCTTTCATTCATTTTAAATTACTCCTCTACACATATATTTTATAGTGTTTCTAACTTGTATAATAGTTTAGTCATATCATTAGATTTCTTTAAAGTATATTCAGACCACTTTGAATTTATATCTTTCATGATATCAGATTTATAAGCATATTGTATGGAATTATTAGTTAAAGCTTCTTTTATTAATTTTACTTCATTATCTGTTAATTCTATTTGCATAGGTGACCTCCTAGTAGTATATTCTATACATATTTTTTATTCAGTTCTTTTAATGCTTTATGAACCTTATTGCTAAATGCTGATGTACTTTTTCCTTGCCCAAGTTTAGTTTCTTCTGCTATTTGTACAATTAAATTTATTTGCTCCTCTGTATATAGTCTTCTTCCATTGGAATCTTTAAAACATGGTGGTATCATTCCGGATATTTCCCACTTTCTAACTGTTTGAGTAGTTCTCCCTAATGCTTCTGCTAAAGAAGCTATAAAATATAGTTTAACTTCTTCACCTTTTATGGTGCTAGTTACATATTTCTTTACTGGCATTTATTTTCTTCTAAATTTAATTGTAGGCTTTTTGGAAGCTACTTGTTCTACTACTTGGGGCATTTCTTCTTCTTCTTTAGGTTCTTCTTTTTCCTTGATGTATAATTGATAGGATACCTTAGTATTAGTCATTTGTTCTAGTTCTTCCATGCTTATTTTACCTTCATTAACCAACTTCTCTAGTTTATCCTCATCTACTGTTTCTGTTACTATTTTACACTCATTCCATAGTTGCATATTTTCAAGTAATTGTTTAGCTTTAGATTGGTCTATGCTAATGGATTTTTTAGCTAAAGCTCCATAAATGTATTTAGTGTCTTCACAGTAATAAGAACCCTTGTCATCTTTATTACCTTCTGCTTTAGCATATTTCTTTACTAAATCTGATATTTCTTTCTTACGTTGTTTTATAATATTCTCCTTTTTGTTTAATTGATTATATTCGTCTAATAGTTCTTGACGAATAGGTAGTATGTCTTCTTTCTTAGCTTTAATCATAAATATATACCTCCTAGTTATTTTTGTTTGTTTTGTTAACTTATAACAACTATAAGTATAATAGTTATATAAAAATTAGTCAAGCTGACTTGTCTATTTTTTATATCCTATACTAAATAGTTTTGAAGGAACACTTCCTAAATTCATCTTTCTATATCTAGCCTTTCTTTTATAAATATGAGATTTTAGGGCGTATGCTTCTGAAAAGTTGTAGTCATATAATTTCGCCCTTGATAATTTAGGTTTAGATGTAGTTCTTCTGATTCTACCTACCACTTGTTCTGTAGCATTACCATTACTTAAAGAAGACAACATAAATAATACCTCCCACTGTTTAACGTTAGTACCTTCTGTTACTACTGAATAAGTGGCTATAGTTATAAATTGTCTATTATTTTCAGCCCTTTTAATTATAGTGTCTTTCTTCTCCTTAGAATCTCCATAATATAATTGTATCTTATCTTTAGGGATTCCATATGCTATTAAAGTATCATACACATATTTACAATGTTCCTTAAAGGATAAAGTAACTAATATACTGTGTCCTTTATTAAATTCTTCTATTATATCTTTAACATATACACTTTCATAATAATTGTTAGAGATTAAATAGTCTTCTATTACTTTTTGGTGTATATTAGGTCTTTTACTATAATCTATATTGGTTATAGGAACGCCACCTTTTTCTACATACTTATAAGTGTTACCCACTTTAATTACATTAGGGGTATAAGGTATAGGTATATCTCTATATGTTATATCTACATCTAAAATATCATCATCATTTTCTTGTATTTTATAAATATATGCAAATCCTCCTAAATGTAAGTGTATAACAGGCTGTAAACCGTCTGTTCTTTTAGGGGTAGCACTTAATCCTATTTTATAAGGGGCTGATAAATAACTAAGTACATCATATGATTTACTACCGGCATGATGAGTTTCATCTACTATTATTAATCCAAATTCATTCTTTAATTTTCTTAATTCTGAATCTGTATAATTAGATAATGTTTGTATCATAGCTATTGTTATTTGGTCACCTATTTGTCTTTTAGAAGCTTTAATTATTCCCGGTTTTATTTCATTATTAAAACACATCTTTATGTCTTTCTTCCAACCTATAAGTAAGTCATCTTTGTGTACTATTATAAGTGTTTTTTGTTTTAGGGCATAAGCTAAATAGATACCTAAAATGGTTTTACCTTTACCAGTTGGCATAGATATAACACCATTATCGGTATCTTCTAAATAACTTAAATATGCTTCTTTTTGAGTATCTCTTAAACTAACTTGTATTGGTGGGTACTTAACTGTCACTTCTTTTCTCATATCCACTATTTTATGCTCAAAGGGTATTTTATATCCTACGGGTACTATTAAGTCACCTTCTTTAGTTTCTATATAGAAATAAAGGTTTTTAGGTATTCTACTAACTTTATACTTACTGAATTTTACTGCCTGTTTATATTTAGGGTTCTCTAAAGTTAAATCTTTCATTATTTCTTCTTTATTCTCCGGAGTTAAATTATATAAAGTTGTATAATTATCTTTTATTGCCTTTATCATTTTTATATCACTTTCCTTTCTATATTAGTTATGAGTTATTCTGATATTTAATACATAGGCATATAAATTATGTTTAGCACTATAAATAATAGTAGGTTGATAAATATGATAGCCATGTTCCAAATCTACTAAAGGTAACTTTATAGTTACTTTATCTTTACCCATAAATCTTAAAGCACTCTTTAAATATTCCACTGATATATAAACATATCTGGGTACTTTAAAGTATTTTAAAGTTGGTAATGTCATTAGTGTTTTATGTGCATTTGTTTTTAAGTATAACTTAAATTGTTTGGCTTCAAATATTAAGTAGTCTTTAGAGTGTCTACGAGGTTCATAATTAGCTTTTATTAAGTCCAATAGTGTATTTGTATCTAATTCTAATGAAAAGGTTCTTACCGAGTTTTCTTCATTTGTATTCATGAATTTATTTAAAGTGTGTAATATATTATTGTATCCTTCATGATTTATTTCAGTGTTATCTAAATTACTAGGTGATATATTAGTGTATACCATACATGAATTGGCAACTAAAAATAGGTCATCTGTATTTATATAATCATCTAAATGGTATTGTAATACTCTACTTCTATCATATTGATTTAACATGGTGTTTATTAATTGTAGTTGGTATTTTAATAATTTCATATCCTCGCCCCTTATATTTATTATATATATATTATTTATTATATTTATTTAATTATTATATTATATATATATATTATACCGAACACCTTGATAGGTGATTTCGTTTAACTTTAAACAACTTTATTTATGATTATAACATTACTCTATTTAGTGTCAAACACAACAAAAAAGACTAGGGTAAAAGCCTAGTCTTTTAAATTTATTTACCTTATTACATTGGAGGTAGAAGAATAATTAACAAGAAAGAAAACACCACTTACACTTATTATATTACACTTCTATTCCCTATATTTCAAGTATTAACCTAAAGTTTCATTAGGTTTGTCCAATTGTTTTTTGTAGTTGTTTACCATTACTGTTGCACCGGCTACTAGAAAACCTTGAATTACTGAATTTACATTGATTCCTAAGATACATATAGTGAATACTATAGATACTACAGTAATTATCCACGGTATATATTTATCCGGGATATTTTGACTTTGTTTTAATAGGTAACCTACATAATATAATACAGGAATTAAAATTAGCACATTATCTACTAAATACTTTTTCATTAATTCTACCATTGAAGCTTCCATTTAAATTCCTCCTTAAATTGTACTACTTAGTTATATCATATACCCAAGTAGTTAGTTTGTCATTCTTTAATTGTATGCAATCTCTTAAACTCATACAACAAGTTTCTATCCATATATTTGGTGCCCAACTTCTGATATAACATCTAACTCCATTAAATAGAGGTAGTATATCTTTAGCACTTACTCCATAGTAACCTTCATAAGCATTAGGTAAGAAATCTGATACAACAAATTTACTGTCACCTTCTTGTTTTACTTCATAGAATAAATTGTGTGCTTTTAAATTATCTACTATAGCTTTCTCTTCTTCATCATTAACATATCTAGTTTCTATCCACATCTTAGAGCCACTTCTAAAGTATATATTATTTAAACCTTCAAAATAAGGCATTATATACTCTAAGTTTAGTGCTTTATAGTCTTCACTTGTATAAGGTAAGTTGTTAGTAACTATATAGAATTGGTCATAAGATACTTTTACATAGTCCATAGATACAAAACCACCATTGTTACCATAATAGATTGAATACCAACCATTTTGACTACACATAGGGTTAATATCTACTTGTGCTCCATTAGGTAGTGAGCCTATTATTTCGCCATTAGGTTTATTTCTTACATTTAAAGAACCATTAGTTGTTACCACTCCGGCATAACCTTTTAGAGAAGGTGAAGGAGATATTGTAGAACCACTACCATATAAGTCTTCATTATTCTTTAAAGCTTGCAAAGGATAATTAGTTCCGGGGCAATCTGTAGAATAAATTTCTCTATGACCTACTATAGGTAGCCAACCATATCTACTTCTTATATTGGCTATTAATTCTCTTATAGAATTATATTGGGCTTGTGGCATTGTTTCGGTCATATAAGAACCTTCGGCACAAATACCTATAGAATTTGTATTAGCACCGGGACAGTGTGCACCTATAGCATTTTCGGGTCTACCTCTCCATATAGAACCATCTTTTCTTACAAAGTAGTGATAACCTATACCTGTCCAACCATTATTCTTGTGCCATTGGTTAACGTCATATACGCTACATCTACTAGCTTCGGCATGATGACATACAATACGTTGAGGTACATTACCATAACGTAATGCACCATTCCAACTTAAATTAGGTTCATTGATATACATAAACATTCCTCCTAAATTTGTATTGATTTAACAATAGCTTTTAAATCTTTAGATATACACTTTTTGACCTTATCTATAGTGTCTAAATCAGTAAGTTTCTTAATTAGAAGTATTAATTGTTGTTGTATCTTTTTAGATTCGTCCCTGTCCTGTTTAACTACTTCTAATTCTTTTCTTAGTCTTTCGTTTTCTCTTAGTAAGTTACTTACAATATCCATTTGGACACCTCCTATCTTTTGATACCATTAATTTTTTGGTCTATGATTAATAGTTGCTTTAAAACGTCATCATTAGATTCCCTTACTATTTTAACTCCCTCTTCTACATTAGTCATAGACTTTTCTAATAGGTGTAAAGCAGTAGCCACATTTTGATTGCTTTCGGATACTTTTTCGATAGCCTTAGTATTATTCTGTATGATTTCTCTAGTAACAGCACCTTCTTCTCGGATACTGTGTAACAACGGGTATATACCCTTTAAAATATACACAAGTAATGCTACTAATACTATAAAAGACATTCCCCCTACTCCACAAGCTAAATACAAGTCTGATAACTCCTTCACCATGTTGCACCTCCTAGATTTAATTAAGTATTATAGTATTAATAGAAATAAAGGTGAGCCTTGCCCACCTTTATTTTACCATAATTTATGAAAATTTATATAGAGGTTATTTGTTTCTTTGTTCTTTTGGTATATAATCTTTACCACTTATTATTTTAAATTCTTCCGGAGTAATATATTGATAGTCACAATATTCTTCTAACTGGTCGAATCTACACCAACCATAATCATAGAATATCTTCACTTCTTCTGCTCTAGGAGATAACTTACTTGCCATTTACAACACTTCCTTTACTCTCTTCTTCTTTCTTGATTAAAGCTAGTTTTAGATTAGTTATGGATTGCCCTAGATACATATTCATCATTTTAGTATCATTCACGGTTTTACCAAGAATGGCATTTGTCTTTTCCAACTTTTCAATCTTTTCTTTTTCTTGTAGCTTTTTAAGTTTTAGTTTGTCAAAAAAGAACATTATACCTCACTTCCTTCTTTATAATTAAATGCTTCTTGTAGTTGGTGGATAGTCAAATCCTCATCTATATTTAGAACTAAAGTAACATTTTCAACGTTAGGAAGGTCAGAGGTGTACTTATCCTCTATCTTTCCATCTAATAATTTGCTTGAAGTTATTAAGGTTAAAGGATATTCAACCTCATTTGACTTCACTTTTACATTTACTCCTTTACCTAAAACGTCTAAATGTTGACCAGTTTTAACTGTGGTGGTTTTATCTAATATAATAGTATGAGTATCTGCAAAATTTTCTACTCCACGAACTACATATGGTGTATTCCCTATAATTATTATATCATTATTTAATATATTTTTAATAGGTGTATATTTTGCATTTATTCTAGCGTCTCCTTGTATATTAGAATCAGTGTATACTTTTATAAGTATCTCATTATCCCCGGCTTCTAAATTGTCCCTACTTACTGTGTAAGTCATAGTAGATGATACTTCGGATTGACCAAAGGTTTTTAGTATTCTATTTCTTAATACTATATCTACTTTAGTTATATTTTGATTGGTTTCACCTACTCCCGGTTTACAAGTAAAACTAAATGTTAA
>ERZ1463035.109-NODE-109-length-15170-cov-13.244327_pt1 | contig 15170 bp, 16 predicted proteins | sample MGYA00564486_ERZ1463035 | MGnify/ENA primary metagenome ERZ1463035 (study PRJEB39244, sample SAMEA3635149) | Helicobacter pylori | study: EMG produced TPA metagenomics assembly of PRJEB11511 data set (Assembly of a 5300-year-old Helicobacter pylori... | reverse complement strand
GCTATAATAACAGTATCAAATACATTTTTGAATAGGCATTTTATAAAAGCAGTTTTATAAATTTTAGTTTTATTTATCTAATAATATATTAGAAAGGTGAGGATTAAAATGAATGAAGAACAATTGTTATATAATGTGATTTTTCCAGAAAGCAATGATCCTAATTATATTAATTATGGTTATTTTATAGGGAGGAGTAAAAAAAACGTATTTAAACTGAAAGCTATTATTAATGAAAGTCAACTTAATCCTGTCTTAATTTGTGATGGAGATAAGCAAAATGCTTTCTTCGCTAAAGTTTTTCAAAGTGAAGTAGATAGATTTTTGCAAATTATAAGTGATCTTGATTTTAAACAGATTAAGATAAATAACACTCACATGAACGAAGTAAAAACTATGTTTGAAGAGGCGATAAGAGATAATCGAAAAAAAGAACATAGAGTAGCTCATTATTTATTACCACAGAAGTTTAACAAAGGAATAAAAAACTGGAAAATACCAGATGTAATAGAGTTTAACCCAATTAATGAAAATAAACCAGTGTTAAAAGGAGTAATTAATCTATAGGAGCCATATTAACTAAGGTGAAACATTAAAATATTTTTTAATGTTTCACCTTAGTTAATATGTTTTTACGGTCAATTTGATTGTTAATTAAATTAACAAATAATTACGAATTAATCTACAAAAATGAATCTAAGTAAAAAAACTAGTATAAGCAACTAGTTGGGTAGTTTATGATACAATTAATAAGACTATTTCTTTATATTAAGAGATATAGTTTTAATCTAAATATAAAATATGGTGGTGAGTAGATTGAAAGGAAAAAAGGTGCGAGGTAAAAGAATCTTAATTGTAGCTTTATTATTTTCTTTAGTATTTAGTGCTCTTGTTGGTAGAATGATTTATTTAATGGTTGTTAATGGGTCAAAGTATAAATCGTTGGCATTAGAGCAGCAGACAAAAAATATAGCGGTACCTCCTATAAGGGGGGCAATTCTAGATAGAAATGGTCAAAAACTGGCAATAAGTATGAATATTTATAGATTAGATGTTGATTTGAATGTATTAAAAAAATATTTAGTAGACAAAAAAATACCAGAGGAAGAAGCAGATCTTCAATTGTCGAAAATACTAAACATAGATAAGAGCAAAGTTAAGAAGATATTAGATGATAAAGATAGCAAAGGTAATCCACTACAATTTGTATCACTTAAAAGAAAGGTAGAGCAGAAAATCGTGGATAAAATTAAGACTTTAAGATATAGTGGAATAATAATTTCAAAAGATGTAGAGCGGATATATCCAAATGATAACTTTCTATCACATGTAATGGGGCATACCAATTTAGATGGAAATGGAGTCAATGGAGTTGAACTAAGTTATAATAATGAATTAGCAGGGGTCCCTGGGGTTAAGGTGGTTGAAACGGATAGAGACAGTAATGAATTACCTTATACGGAATCAGTGACAGTTCAGCCAGTAGACGGAAAGAATTTAACATTAACTATTAATGAACGAATTCAAGAGGTAGTACAGAACGTTGCAAAGGAAACATTAGCTAAAAATAGTGCAAAATCTGTAAGTATAACAATCATGAACCCACAAAATGGCGAGATTATGGCAATGGCTAATGCACCGGATTATAATTTAAATGAACCGTATGCAGGAGGAAAGACAAGCAAAGAAATACAGGAGATATGGAAGAATAGGGCTATTAGCAATGCATTTGAACCAGGATCGATTTTCAAGGTTATGACAGCAGCTGCAGCACTTAAAAATAATGCTGTAACTGATAAAGATAGATTTATAAGTAATGGTAGCATTAAGATTGGAAATAAATTATTATATAGCGATAATAAAGAAAATTATGGGATTGAAAACTTCTCGGATATAATTAAGAATTCTGATAATGTTGGGTTTGTTAAATTAGGTCAGATGATAGGAAAACAAAACTTTTACAAATTTATACAACTTGCTGGATTTGGACAGAAAACGGATATTGACATGCCAGGTGAAGGTACAGGGCTTGTAAAAGACTTAAGTAATATAACACCAATTGATCTCGCTACGATGTCATATGGACAAGGTGTTGCAGTTACCCAGATACAATACATTGCAGCTTTTAACGCAGTGGCTAATGGAGGCACATGGATAAGACCTCATGTTATGAAAGATATATTTTATATGGAAAATGGGAAAAAGGTTATAGACAAGCAGTTTAGTAATTTAAATGAGAGAACTATAATGAGTAAAGAAAAAGCAGCTCAGTTAAGAACATATTTGGAAAGAGTAGTTAAAGAAGGAACCGCAGTCGGAACGTATATGGATGGTTATCATATAGCAGGTAAGACTGGAACTGCAAATGAGGTTAATATTACAAGTGGAGGGTATAATACAGGTAAATATGTGTCATCATTTGCTGGAATGGCACCTGCAAGTAATCCAAAAGTGAGTTTAGTAGTTACAATAGAAGAGCCAAACTCAAGCAACTATTATGCTGCTCAAACAGCAGTACCAGCAGCTAAAAAACTATTTACAGAGTTATTTCCAATAATGAATATAGTTCCTGATAAAATGAGTAGTGCAAAAAAATAATAATGTAATGAAACTTCTATTAAAAACAATTTGTGATTTTTTTACAAGCTGTTTTTTTATGTGTATTGTAAATTATAATAAAAAGGGTATAATGTACATTAATTTCTAATAAAGTACTTACAGGTATATTGTTATGTGTGATGTTAGTTTGTGGCATATTAATTAAAAAGGTGAATATTTCTAGACTTTATAAAAAAAATAGGAGTAGGGTGAACTGTAAATGGAGAAAAATATGAATAAAGAGCTTTCTAATATGTTTGTAATTTTTGGTGGAACTGGTGATTTGACAAAAAGAAAACTTATTCCTGCTATTTTTAGCTTAATACATGAGGGTAAATTATCTGAGAATTTTATAATTGTGTCTATAGGTAGACGAGAAAAAACAAGTGAACAATATAGGAATGAAATGTATGAATATGTAAAGGAATTTTCTAGGTTTATTTTAAATGATAAATTATGGAATAATTTTTCTGAGAGAATTTTCTATAAAAATTTTGATTTTACTTCAAATAATCAAGGATATGAAGATTTAGATTTATTTTTGGAAACAATGGAGAATGAATATTCGACTGGAGGAAATAGATTATATTATTTAGCAGTTGCGCCAGAGTTTTTTGAGGGTATAATTCGAAACTTGAAAAATAATAATATGGTTTGTAAATCAAAAGGATGGCAGAGAGTAATGGTCGAAAAGCCTTTTGGGTCAAGTTTGAAAACGGCGAGAATCTTAAATAGTAATATATCAAAACTTATACCAGAAGAAGATATATTTAGAATAGATCATTATTTAGGAAAGGAAATGATCCAAAATATATTGGCAATTAGATTTGGTAACTCTCTATTTGAACCTTTATGGAATGCAAATTATATTGACAATATCCAAATTACATCTAATGAACTAATAGGTGTAGAAAATAGAGGGGCGTATTATGAAAATGCTGGTATATTAAAAGATATGCTTCAAAATCATTTATTACAAATGCTTACAATGATTGCAATGGAACCTCCAGTGGATTTTGATCCGGAATCTATAAGAGATGAAAAAGTTAAGGTACTCAGATCGCTAAGACCTTTTACTTCGGCGTCAGTTAAGGAAAACATAGTCCGAGGACAATATGGTAAGGGAACTGTTAACGAAGCTATGGTAGTTGGTTATAGACAAGAAGAAAGGGTATCTAAAGAATCAAAGACAGATACATTTATAGCGCTTAAGACTTATATTGATAATTTCCGTTTTGGGGGAGTACCAATTTATATAAGAGCAGGAAAAAGAATGGATACCAAAAGCACAGAAATTGTTATACAGTTTAAAAAACTTGCTGGAATTAATTATTATAAGGAATTTGATCAGATAGGGAATAATCTTTTAGTTTTAAAAATCCAACCTGAGGAGGGTTTTTATTTTCAAATAAATGCTAAAAAGCCTGGTAATGACTTTAAAATGGAAAAGGTAGAGTTAGATTATTGCCAAAGTTGTAAGTATTTAAATGATTCACCTGAGGCTTATGAGAGATTGTTACTTGAAGCAATTAGAAATAACTCATCTTTATTTACAAGATGGGATGAGCTTGAATATTCCTGGAAATTCATTGAAAGTATTGAAAATTGTTATGATAATGATTCTACTAATTATCCTAATTATGCGGCTGGAACTTCAGGACCTATAGGAGCAGTAGAGTTAATCGAAAAGGACGGCAGGCATTGGTGGAATACTGAATTTTAAGGAGGGTAACATGATTATATATGATATATCTATGACAATTGAAAAGAATATGGGAGTATATAAGAATAAAGAAGAAAAAAGACCGGTAATAAAATTTGAAAGTAAAATTCCAAAAGATAAAATAAACGAATCTAGTATGTATATGAATGTGCATACAGGAACTCATATTGATGCAGCATTTCACGTAGACGATGAGGGTGATACCATTGATTCTATAGATTTAACTAAACTAATTAGGAAATGTAGAGTAATAGATTTAACTAAAGTTGTAGGTGCGATAACAAAAGAGGATCTTATAGATAAAAAAATTAAGCCCCTTGAATTCTTGTTACTTAAAACTAAAAATTCACTTACACAGGGGTATGAGTCAGATTTCGTATATCTTTCAATAAGTGGAGCAGAATACTTGGCAGAAAAAGAAATAGAAGGGGTGGCAATAGATTCCTTTGGAATAGAAAGAGATCAACCGGGTCATGAAACTCATAAAACACTTTTTAATAAAGGTATAATTATAATAGAAGGTATTAGATTAAAAGAAGTTTCAGAAGACGAATATTTTATGTGTGCACTTCCACTCAAAATTAAAGGTGTAGATGGTGCCCCTGCTAGAATAGTTCTAATAAAAGACTTATTTGCACTTTAAAATGAAAGAAGTACCTATGTTGATGATGATACAGTAATTAAATTAAATTAAGAGAGGCAATATATATGAATAAGATGAAAGTTGCTGTTATTGCAGGCACTTGTGTGGATACCCAAATGGGGGTAGAATTTTTAATTTTAAAAGGAGTTAACGCGTTAGGATATCCTGCATCAATAGGCCCCAAAGAACAATCTATTAGTCAAATACTATCGCCTCTTGAACTTGAGAAGATAAAAAATATCAATTCCTATTCTTAATCCAGCAGAACTTATGTACAAAATGATATGTACGAAATAATCTAATTAAATTAAATATTTACAAAAAAATATAGTTGAAATTGTATTTTTATTTTGTTTTTATTTTATTTAAAAAATTTCAAGATAAGTGGGAATTGAGGATTATAATTACAAATAAGATGATTTTAAAGTCGAAAATATAAAACTGAAAAACTCTAAATTAGTATGTCTGAACCCTTGTATTTACTTGAGATTATGATTAAAATCCTCCTATTATTTTATATGGAAAATTGCTAGTTGTTAATAAATTAACGCTATTTAACAAAAACTTAACAAATATAAAAAAAAAAAAGTTATTAATGTATAGAACTGTTCTAGTACTGAAAAAAGTAAATATAACAGAAGCCGTTGAGGCTACAAGATGTAAATAGAAAAATGTGAGGTAACATTGCTCCAAACATTAGCAAAAATCAATATCTTATATAAAGATGAAAATACCAAGGAAGCAACTGTGTATATTTTAAAAATATATTGTTATATACATGACAGATATATTGTTACACTAACATTTGTTAAAAAATTAATTATTGTTGACTTTTGTTCTAATTAAAACTATCTTGAGATATGGAAGTTGAATTTTATATATAATTCGACAGGAAGTAGTTACAAGAATTTTACTGTAGCATCATAATGTAATTGATATTATAATCAAAGGGGAGCATGTAGTATAATATAAGTAGTTCCTTGCGAGTATAATATAATTAATATTGTAGTAAAGGAAGGAGCTTTAAAGGTGATAAAAGAAGAAGAAGGAGTTATAATAGAGATTTCTAAAAATAATATTGCGAAGATCAAAGTAGGAAGGCATAATGAGTGTAAAAATTGTGGTGCATGTCCTGGTGATAATTCAGTTGTAATAGAGGCTAAAAATCCTATTGGAGCTAAAATTGGACAAAGAATTGCATTTGAAATGAAAGATACAAATATGTTAATGGCAGCTTTTGTTGTATATATAGTTCCCCTTGTTCTTGTTGTAGTTGGTGTTGTTATTGGACAAGTAATAGCTAAAAAATTTGGATATTCTGTTAGGGGTTTTCAAATTGGAGGCGGAATAATAACATTTATATTATCAATCATTAACATAAAACACTTTGAAAAGTACGCTCATAATAATGATAAAATGCAACCTGTTATTACTAAAAATTTATCTTAAATATAATTCTTTAAATTTAATTATATCTATTATAGTTCACAAATTTTAAATATTTTAAAAGAGGTGTGGAAAAGTGATAAAAAGTTTTCGTGGAGGAATACATCCAAATGGTTCTAAAAATTACACTGCGAGTAAGCCTATAGAAATAGCAACTTTACCAAGTAAGGTTGTTATTCCTGTGAGTCAGCATATCGGTGCTCCTTGTGTACCAGTTGTAGCAAAGGGCGATTATGTAAAAAAAGGACAAGTTATAGCAACAAGTCCAGCTTTTGTTTCAAGTCCAGTACATGCATCTATATCTGGTATGGTTAAAGATATAGCAATGTATCCTCATCCTGTATTTGGAAAATGTCTTTCCATCGTAATTGAAAATGACGGAAAAGATGAATGGATAGAAGGAATCCCTCTTGTTCGCGACTGGGAGAAGTTAAATGCTGATGAAATAAAGGGTATCATTAAAGAGGCTGGTATAGTTGGAATGGGAGGAGCTACTTTCCCAACATTCGTAAAACTATCTCCACCAAAAGATAAGAAAATAGATACTTTTATTTTGAATGCAGCTGAGTGTGAACCTTTTTTAACAGCAGATGACAGAATGATGCTTGAACATTCAGATAAGATTGCTATTGGTGTAAAATTAGTAATGAAGGTTCTTGGAGTTGAAAAAGCATTTGTTGGAATAGAAGATAATAAACCAGAGGCTGTCATTGCTATGCAAAAGGCATTTGCAGGAACTACAGTTAATGTAGTGGCAATACCTACTAAATACCCACAAGGTGCTGAAAAAATGCTTATTAAAGTACTTGTAAATCGTGAGGTTCCGTCAGGAAGCTTACCAATGGATGTTGGTGTAGTTGTTCAAAATGTTGGTACAGTCGTTGCAATTTGTGACGCAGTTGTAAGTGGAATTCCATTAATTGAAAGAGTAACAACTATAAGTGGAAGTGCTATCAAGGAACCTAAAAACCTTTTGCTTAGAATAGGAACATCATTTGAAGATGCCATTGCTAATTGTGGCGGATTTAAAGAACCACCAGCTAAAATTATTATGGGTGGTCCGATGATGGGATTTGCTCAATCAAATTTAAATATTTCTATAATTAAAGGAGTTTCAGGAATACTTGCATTAAATAAAAAAGATATTAATAACGGAACTCAATCTCCTTGTATTCGTTGTGGTAAATGTGTAAGTGTCTGTCCTTGTGGACTTAATCCGAGTATGCTAAGTATACTAGGAGAAAATGACTTATATGAGGAAGCAAAACTTGAACAAAATCTTTTTGATTGTGCTGAATGTGGAAGCTGTGTTTATGTATGCCCAGCTAAGCGTAATATTGTACAATATATTAAATACAGCAAAATGAGAAACAATGCAGATGCTGCTAAAAAGAAGGAGGCTCTAGCTAAATGAGTGAAGTAAAATTACAAGAGAATCTTTTTACCGTAACCACATCACCACATATACGTGCAGAAGCATCTATTTCTAAAATTATGTGGAGTGTAAGTTTAGCGTTAACACCAGCTGCGCTTTTCGCAATTTATCACTTTGGAACTCCTGCATTATTTGTAATACTTGCGGGAAGTTTATCTGCGGTAGGATTTGAATATATAGTACAAAAACTTAGAAAAATACCAGTAACTGTTTCTGATGGAAGTGCATTTTTAACAGGATTTTTGCTTGCAATGTGTTTACCACCATCAATACCGCCTTATATGGCAGTAGTAGGTTCGTTTTTAGCTATTGTAGTTGCAAAACACGCTATGGGTGGCCTTGGATTTAATATTTTTAATCCAGCTCATATTGGACGTGCTGCTCTTATGGTTTCATGGCCAGTTGCAATGACAACTTGGACAAATTTGAGCGGAAAGGTAGATATTGTATCATCCGCAACACCTTTAAATATTTTAAAACAACAAGGTTATTCAAAATTAATTGAAACTTTTGGAAGCGCACCTCAAATGTATAAGGATTTATTCCTTGGTTTTCGTAATGGAAGTATAGGGGAAACATCTACAATATTACTTATGCTTGGAGGAATATATTTAATTTATAAAGGTTATGCAAATTGGGTAGTTCCAGTATTTATGATTGGAACTGTAGGTATTTTAACTTGGATATGTGGACCAACTGGTTTGTTTACAGGAGATCCGTTATTCCATATGATGGCTGGAGGCCTAATTATTGGAGCTTTCTTTATGGCTACAGATATGGTTACCATCCCAATTACGAAGAAAGGGCAGATAGTTTTTGCTATTGGAGCTGGAGCGATTACGGTATTAATAAGGCTTAAGGGTGGATACCCTGAAGGGGTTTGTTATTCTATTTTATTAATGAATGCAGTTACACCACTTATTGATCGCTTTATGAAGCCTGTTAAATTTGGAGCAAGGGGGTAGTGAAAAATGTCAGATGAGAATAATATCGAGCCAAAGGTTAATCACGAGAAAAAATATAGTATTTTTCAAATTACTATAAATTTAACAATTGCCTGTTTTATATCAGGATTGATTATTGCTATAGTATATTTTATAACTGCGCCAGTTGCAGTAAAAACTGCGGCAGGAATTAAAACTGATGCAATGAAATCATTAGTGGTAGGTGCACAAAAGTTTAATCCTATAAAAAATAAACCTGATTGGTTTACTGCAGAAAAAGATGGAAAAATAGTTGGATATGTTGTACCCGCAGAAAGTAAAGGATATGGTGGAGCAATTACAATGCTAGTGGCAGTTACACCACAGGGCAAAATTATTGAATTTACTATATTAGAGAGTAAAGAAACACCTGGACTTGGAGATAATGCAAGTAAAGATCCTTTTAGAAACCAATTTAAAGGTAAGGCAGTCAAAGATTTAGAAGTAACAAAAGACCCAACAAAAACAAATAATATTCAAGCTATGACTGGTGCTACCATTTCTTCTAAAGCGGTAACTAAAGGCATTAAAGAAGCTGTGCAAGAAGTTACACAGTTTGTAGGGAGGAAATAATATGAAAGATTTATGGAACATATTTAAAAAAGGGATTATTGAAGAGAATCCGATTTTTGTTCTTGCACTTAGTCTTTGCCCTGCACTCGCGGTAACAAGTAGTGCGCTAAATTCTTTGGTTATGGGACTTGCAGTATTGTTTGTTATTACTGCTAATAATATGGTTGTATCTGTTACTAGAAAATTAGTAAATCCGACGGTTCGTGTACCGGTGTATATTACTTCAGTTGCAACAATTGTTACTGTAGTACAGTTAGTATTACAGGCATATTTGCCAGCACTTAATAAGGCGCTAGGAATATATCTTGCATTAATTGTTGTTTTTGCAATTATTTTAGCTAGAGCAGAAGTTTTTGCTTCAAAGAATAAGGTTATTCCATCTATGTTTGATGGACTTGGAATGGGCTGTGGTTTTGCACTTGGACTTGTGTTAATTGGGGTAGTTCGTGAACTCATTGGTGCAGGAAGCTTATTTGGAATAAAAGTTCTTGGTTCTTGGTATAATCCAGCACTTATCATGGTTTTATCACCAGGCGCATTTATATTAATTGGCTACATGGTAGCTGGTTTTAAGATGTGGATTGACCATAGCGAAAAAGTTAAACTCGAGAGAGGTGAGATGTAATGGGTCATTATTTAACCATACTTGCAAGTAATATAGTTGTAAATAATTTTGTTTTAACAAGGTTTTTAGGACTCTGTATTTTCTTTGGAGTTTCGAAAAGCTTAAATGCGTCTATTGGTATTGGAATGGCTGTAACTTCAGTTATGACATTAAGTTCTATGATGGCATGGTTGGTTTATCATTTTGTATTAGCACCTTTTAATTTAACATTTTTAACAACGGTGGTATTTGTACTTCTAATTGCTAGTTTTGTTCAGCTTTTAGAAATGATTATTAAAAAATATGCACCTACTTTATATAACATGTGGGGTATTTATTTATTATTAATTGCTACAAATTGTATTGTATTTAGTGTACCACTTTTAAATGTAGAAAATAATAATTCGTTTTTAGACAGTGCGGTAACTGCAGTAGGCGCCGGGTTAGGCTTTACTTTGGCAATCGTCCTTATGGCAAGTTTAAGAGAAAAATTAAGACTTGCGGATGTCCCAAAACCACTTCAAGGGCTTGGTGTAGCGTTTATTTTAGCTGGAATGCTTGCATTAGCCTTCTTAGGATTTTCTGGGATGATACCAGTATAAAAAGGAGCTGAAAAATTAATATGAGTAATTTAGAAATTGCAATTGCAGTGTTAATTGTAATGACAATAGTTGGATTGGTGTTTGGTTTGATTTTAGCATTTGCTAATAAAAAGTTTTCTATTGAAATAAATCCTCTAATTCACATAGTCGAAGATATATTACCAAAAGGTCAGTGTGGAGCCTGTGGATTTGCTGGTTGTATGGGTTATGCAGAAGCCGTAGTTACAAACCCAGATGTAGCACCAAATCTTTGTGTTCCAGGTAAAGCAGTTGTTGCAAAAATGGTAGCTGAATTAACTGGTAAAGCAGCAGCTGAAGTTGAACCTAAAATTGCGTTCGTACATTGTGCAGGTAGCAAAGAGAAGGCTGTTAAAGCTTATGAGTATAAAGGTGTACAAGATTGTGTTGCAGCATCATTACTACAAGGTGGACCCAAGGGATGCCAGTATGGTTGTATGGGATTTGGAACATGCGTTAAAAATTGTCCCTTTGGTGCAATGACAATGGGCGAAAATGGATTGCCAATTATTGATGAGAAAAAATGTACAGGCTGTGGAGTATGTAAGTCAGTTTGTCCAAAGAAAGTTATCGATTTAGTTCCACCTGGTATTCATGTAGCTATAAATTGTAAATCAAATGACAAGGGCGCAGTAGCTCGTAAACTTTGCACAATAGCATGTATTGGTTGTGGAATTTGTGTTAAAAATTGTTTGCATGGTGCTATAAAAGTTGAAAATAATTTAGCGGTAGTAGACAGCAAAATTTGTATGTCAGAGTGTAATGAAACTACTTGCACAGCTAAATGTCCTACTGGAGCAATTAAAGCTTTTATAAAGGAAGCTCCAGCAGCAAGTATAGCAGCAAAACCAGTTGAGAATAAAACTCTCGCTGATTAAAATAGAATATTGTGATTTAAAGAAAAAACGCCAAAATTAGATATTAATTTTGGCGTTTTTCTAGTTAAGAGCTAAACAAGGTATAATTTTTATATAAAAAATGAGATATATTATATAACTTATATATATCAATTTCTGGCGCAATTTTTGTATTATATTATAATTGGATCTAGATTTCTTAGTTAGACATTGCGTCTATTTTTTCATTTTTTGTAGATTCAATATTAACTTCAATTTTATTTGGTAAACAAACTATAATTTTATATTTGGTGTTTATCCATCCGGTATTAGAGCAAATTTTCTTAGGACAAATTTTTCTATCCATTTCAAGCATTCTTACACTTCCATTTTTTACTTCTAAATAACCGTTGTTTCCATAAAAATCAAATTTATAAATCTTGCTCTTTTCATAATTAGGTAATGGTATTTCTTTAATTATTTTTCCTTGTACTTTAATAACAGCTTTCTTATTATCGGTTCCAGTATTTTCTGTAATATATAAAAGAAGAGCCGATATCAAGCAAATAATTAAAAGCCCACCGATTATAATTTTATCCCATTTAGTTTTCAACGTATTACACTCCTTATTAAATTTACATATTTATATCATAATCTTTCTATTTCTATCCAGATTCATATGAGGCTTATTTACTCAAAGTTTATAAAGTAATAATAACATATAAGCTAGGTTGTAAGATCTCCATTGAGTAAAAATAACAAAGTATTTATTAACATATTTTACATTGTTAAACTTATTTATGAAATATGTTTTTAAAAATCTTAAGGTGTTCATAAATTCGACTACGGTTATATTTTTTTATAAACTAGAAAGATGTAATATACTCTTTAATGTACAAATTAACATATAGACAAAAACAATTAAGGAGTGATATTAAATGAAACATGTAAATCTTAATACTATGAATAAATTGATGACTATTTGCTAACTTAGGAATTAATCAGTTCATATATGACCAAGTTTTAACCTAACCTTAGAAATAATAAAAGGGATAGCTTTAAAAAAAATGTGTGCATGCTGGTAATCTTCACAACAAACACATAAGTTTTTGGTATATTTATTAAGTGTTTTATAATTTTAAATAAATGAAGGAGATGTAATAATGAAGAATGTATTGAGAAACCTTGCGGTTGTAATTACATTAATTTTCACGTCAAATGTAACTGCATTAGCGGCCCCAGTAAATGAGAAGTTACAACAGCAGAAAGATTCACTAACGAAAATTCAGACTGAGAGAGACGGAGTCGAAACAAAAATAGAAGAGTTTGATAATGAAATCGAAAAGATTATGACTAAAACAGAAGAGAATAAAGGAAAGATAGCTGAAACTGAAAAGGCAATCGAAAGTGCAACTGTGCAGATTAATAAGGTTAAAAGTGATGCACAGAAGGAACAAAAATTATATAATAGTAGAATGAGAGTATTGTACATGAACGGTTCAGAGGGGTACGTGAGTATTATACTAAATTCAGAGAGTTTTGGTGATCTTGTATCAAGAGTAGATAACATAAAAACCATTATAGAGTTTGATAAAAAGCTAGCGGCTAGGCTTAAAGCTGCTCAAGATGAATTAAATAAAAAACAGCAAAGTCTAAATACGACAAAGGGAGCATTACAGAGTTTGCAAGTAGAGAATAAGCAGAAGATAGACACGATACTGGTCACTAAAGAGTCACAAAATAAATTAACAACCGAATTAAAGAGTAAAGAAATTGTTGCTAAAGAAGTACAAAATAAATTGATAGCTGGATTAAATAGTAAGAAAGATGTTTCAGTGCAGAAGATAACCCAGCCTCAAGTGTCAATAAAAAATAGTACAACGAAACTAAGTAATATAAGGAAATCTACTCCTAAATATACGCCTTCAAGGGGTGGAGCTACTGTATCGCAAGCTGCTATAATAGCCTATGCTTCTACCTTTCTTGGGACACCATATTTGTGGGGTGGAACAACGCCTTCAGGATTTGATTGCTCAGGATTCACTCAATACGTATATGCCCATTTTGGAATATCTGTAGGAAGAACCACATTTGATCAGATTAATGATGGTGTAGAAGTACCAAGGGATAAGCTTCAACCAGGAGATTTGGTGTTTTTTGGAACGTTCGCTAATCCTCATCATATGGGGATGTACATTGGGGATAACAATTATATACATGCTCCTCATACAGGAGATTTTATTAAAATTTCACCTGTGGGAAGAAATGATTATGTTACAGCTAGAAGAGTAAAATAAAAAGTACATAAAAAAATTAATAATGAAATTAGAGATTTTGAACCAATTACAAATAAGATTTATATTATAAGACAATATACCAAAGTTTGATTTGCTTAAAATAGGGACAAGCTTCTGTAGAATTTTTATTTCTTTTATAAGTCGAGGATGGATTAGTATTAGGAAATATTCTGAGATGAGTATGTTACTTATTATTCCTATATAATAATATAAAATAATATTATGTCCCTAATTAATAAGACATACCAATACTTCTATTGAAGTGGTGGTATGTCTTATTATTTTAATATAGCGTTATCAACTAAGTTTATTAGATGAAATAATATTTAAAAGATGATATTATATTGATTCACAATGTGTTTTTAATTACTTAAGTAGTTTTTCCTTATTATTATTATTATTATTATTATTACAAGATTTGCCTTTCTTTGAACCTTTAAGCATCATTGGGATCATAAAAAGCATCAATATTGGGCAAAGAAAAGGAATTATTGATGCTAATGTAATTCTAAAGGCAGTATTTCCAATCTTCAAAAATGGCAATACTGCAATTAGCAATATTGGAAGACCGCAGCAGAGCACCATCATTAGAATATGTTTTATTGAACTATGTCCACCCTTATTTTCTTTGTTTTCATCATTTATGTTATCTTTCATATGAATCTATTCCTCCTTTAAATCAATTTTAGATGATTATAAATCTTTTCTTATCATTTACTTAGTATATATTTTATTAATGTAATAAGCTCTTTATCTATTACTTAATCTATGAACTAAAGCTATATACATTTTTAACTTTACCAGTAAGTATTGTCTCATTAACCTTATCTTTTATCATCTTTTTAGAAATTGTATTATCATTATATATAATTTTTATTTTCTTTGATTTTAGACTTATTTCTAGGGCTTCTATTCCATGAATATTGCTTAGACACTTAGCTACATTTATTAGGCATTTATCACATAACATATTACATTGTTTAAAATTAACGGTATGATCTTTCATATTATAAACCCGCTTGTTAATATAATACAAAATTTATATGTAGATGATATGAAGAAATATACAAATTTTATTAAATATTATTTTTAGGAAAAGGTTATAAAGTATAGTGTTTAATAAAAGTGTATTGAGAGACCAAAAAATTTAAAATATTTATAACATTGTGTTATAAACTTTGAGAGAATTATATATGTTTATATTAATAAATTAACAAGAAATAGAGAATGATAGTAAAGTTGAAAATCTAGAATTGAGGTACAATTTGTAAAATATTCTAAAAAAATCACAAATCTTCATAATATCTTTATATCATCATGCAATAATGGTACTTAAATATATTTAAATTGAAATAGTGGTAGTGTAAAGTGATCTATGAAAAAATGAGATCAACTAGTTGGGCTTGAATATA
>ERZ1463035.108-NODE-108-length-15176-cov-12.961444_pt1 | contig 15176 bp, 16 predicted proteins | sample MGYA00564486_ERZ1463035 | MGnify/ENA primary metagenome ERZ1463035 (study PRJEB39244, sample SAMEA3635149) | Helicobacter pylori | study: EMG produced TPA metagenomics assembly of PRJEB11511 data set (Assembly of a 5300-year-old Helicobacter pylori... | reverse complement strand
ACTGTATAGTATACTATATTTCTCTCTACGACAACTATCTTAACACATAGGGAAATAAGCAGTTATGAACTTTAATATGTTCCTAACTGCTTATTATAGAGTATTTACATACCAGCCATTTTTCTGCATTCATCTGCACATTTATGACATTGTGCTGAACATTTTTTACAATGTTCATCTTTAAACATTTCGCATTCTTGTGCACACTTATCACAAATAGTAGCACAGAGTTGACAGTGTTCTTTTATAAATTGTGCATTCATTGACATGAGTGATGCCGACATTTGGCACATTTGTGCACATTCAATAAGGATACTTATACAGTTTTTCCTTGCATGAGCGTCAGATTCATTTAAACATGCCTTGAAACATTCATAGCATGCTTGAGCACACCTATTACATTCATCAATGCATGATTGGTATTTATCTGTTAAATTTGTTGCTATTCCCATTTTAAAACCTCCTTAAAACAATTTTTAACCATTAAGTATAATCTCCAGAGAACATACTATTTATACTGAAGATAGCTATTTGTTATGTCAATTTATCTTCTTCATATTTTCTCCACAATTACAGTTTATAATTTATTTATATCAAAATAATAATATAAACCTGTGCGAGGAGGTTATTTGTATGTTTTGTAATGGACTTTTAGGCTCTGGCTATGCCACCGGAGGTATGTTTCTAATGATGGGCTTTGGATTCTTAATATTTTTAGCATTAATTTTCCTAGCTTTTAAACTAATTAAATTTAATTCACCTTCGCCCTACTCATTATCAAATAATTCGGCATTAATTATACTAAATGAAAGGTATGCTAAAGGTGAAATTAATGAGGAAGAATATACTAAAAAGAAAATTATTCTTTCTAAAAAACACTAGGGGTATTCTCCTATAAAAGCTAGGAGCATGCTCCTAGCTTTTATAATATTATATTGATTTAACTATCTATTTGTTATAAACTAAACACTAATTAAGAATATTGGAGTGAATAAATGATTAAAAAAATTAGAATTTTAGTAGTTGATGATGAACAGAAGGTTCTAAATGTGATTAAAGCTTACTTAATCAAAGAAGGATTTGAAGTCTTAACTTCTATGGATGGAGAAGATGCTTTAAATATATTTAACAATGAACAAATACATTTAATTATATTAGATTTAATGCTCCCTAAAATGTCTGGTGAAAAAGTATGCAATAAAATTAGAGCTACCTCTTCAGTTCCAATTATTATGCTTACAGCGAAAACGGAAGAAGACAATAAAATAGACGGGCTTGCTATTGGCGCTGATGATTACGTAACTAAACCATTCAGCAATCGAGAACTAGTTAGTAGGGTTAAAGCTATTATACGACGAACGTATAGAGATAATAATCCACTAGCAGAGCTATTGATTATTAATAATGGTGACTTAGAAATAAATGTTGAAAAAATGGCTGTAAAAAAACAAGGCCTGCCTATTACCTTAACTTCTAATGAGTTTAAAATTTTAATTGCACTTTTAACTAATCCTGGGCAAGTATTCTCAAGAGAACAATTAGTTAATAAGGCTTTTGGCACAGATTATGATGGGTTTGACCGAACTGTGGATACCCATATTAAAAATATAAGATATAAGATAGAGGATAATCCAAAAAATCCAAGATATATAATTTCAATATATGGAATGGGGTATAAATTCCAGGGTTAATTGCTAAAGAACTTAACACTAAAGAAGGTATGAGGTGGTTTTAAATGAAAATGTCCTTAATGAAAAAATTATCCATAGGTTTTCTTCTTACTGCATTTGTATCTATACTGATTGCAGGCTTAGTTTCAAATTATATGATTGGTAAAAAATTTAGCAATTATTTAATTACTGAACACAAATCAAAAGTAGACAAAATCGCAACCGTAATAGATGGCTTATACGATGAGAAAACAGGCATTTCAACTAGTAACAAAGCGGAAATATTAAGATATTCAAATGCAGAGGAATTGTATATTCAAGTAAAGAATGCAACTGGAGTTATTGCTTTCACCTCAGGTAGTTCAGAATTACAAAACAAAACTATGATGGGCTCAATGATGGGTTCAATGATGAATAATTATTCTTCAATTAAGCCAGGTCAATACACTGAAGATAGCTACCCATTAATTAAAAATAATAAAAAATTAGGAACTATAGTCTTTGGATATTATGGAACCTCTTTTTTGAATACAGGAGCTCTAACTTTCGAAACAACGTTAAATCATTCTTTTTTTCTTTCTATTTTTATAGCTTTAATCTTTGGATTAATAATCAGTATTTTTCTTTCAAAACAAATATCATTACCTTTGACAAAAATAATGGATACAGCTAATAGAATGCGAAGCGGAAATTTAGAAGCAAGATCTCATGTTGTATCTAAAACTAAAGAAATAAACGATTTAACAATTTCTATAAACTATCTAGCGGAAACCCTACAAAAACAAGAGCATCTTCGGAAGCGTTTAACTTCTGATATGGCTCATGAGCTTAGGACACCCCTTACCAATTTAAAATCACATATAGAAGCATTGCTAGACAAAGTTTGGGAACCCACAGAGGAGATGCTCACAAGCTTTTATGAAGAAATAGAAAGATTAATAAAATTAGTTGAGGGCCTTAACGACATAGCGAAGCTAGAACAAACAAGTCTAAATTTAAATAAATCAGAATTCAACTTATCTTTAGAACTAAAAAAAATAATAACATCTTTTGAACCTTTATATGAAACTTCAGGTACAAGAATTTATTCAAATTTGATTCCAAATGTTGAAGTATTAATGGATAAAGATAAATTAAAGCAGGTAATGTATAATCTGCTTTCTAATTCACTTAAATACTCCAAAATAAATGGAGAGGTTTTATTAACTCTAAAGTCTGATAATAATAGTATTATTATAGAAGTAAAGGACAATGGAATTGGAATTTCTAAAAAAGATTTACCCTTCATCTTTGAAAGATTTTACAGAAGTGATGAGTCTCGTGACAAAAACACAGGTGGTGCAGGTATTGGTCTAACTATTGTAAAAGCTATTGTTGACGCTCACACAGGTACAATTAGTGTCAACAGCATCTTAGGTAAAGGAAGCACCTTTTTTCTTGAATTTCCTAATCAAATGTTAAATCCAGATAAATAACATATCTGGATTTAATTATTCCCCATATATAACAATCACATCACATAAATAATATTAATTATAATTTGATTTATTTTATATTTACGAACTATATATCTTTATATTATCTACACATCTATTTTGTATAATTTAAATTGTAATTATATTCATAGAATTAAAAACACAATCTTATTATCTATAAAACTTTCAAGATAAAAATTCATTGAATACAACATTAACTATATTAAAAATTTTAGGAGGTAATAAGATGAGTGTTAAAAAAGAAAAGATAAAAGTCTTCGACATGACATGTACATCATGCGAATCAAGAGTAGAAAGAGCAGTCACAAAATTAAATGGTGTTAAAAACGCTTTCGCAAGCTTCAGTAGACAATCTCTAACTATAGAATATGATACAGATCTCTGTAATCTTGAAAAAATCCGAACTGCTATAAAAGCTACTGGTTATAGTACAGAGGGGTCAAATGGCTACAAAATAGCTGGTATATTTATAATTGTAGCAGCAATTATACTCATTGGAAATTCATCAGGTGGAATTGACATGACTTCTAGACTCAATGGTGCTACATATTTTGTTCTATTCATTGTTGGAGTTCTTACCTCAATACATTGTGTAGGTATGTGCGGTGGAATAATGCTATCGCAAAGTATAAATAAAGATAATAAAAGTAAATTTGATTCCATCAAACCTGCCATCCTATACAATACAGGTAGAGTTCTATCGTATACAGTAATTGGGGGCATAGTTGGTGCTCTAGGTTCAGTACTTTCATTATCAATATCGGCAAAGGCTGGGCTTCAAATATTTGCAGGTGTCTTTATGATAATAATGGGGCTTAATATGAGTGGCTTTAGCTTATTTAGAAAACTTAATTTAAAGCTTCCTTGGTCAACTTGCTCAATTAAGAAAAAACCGAAAACTCCTTTTTTAGTTGGCGTTCTAAATGGTCTTTTGCCCTGTGGACCACTTCAGACAATGCAACTTTATGCTTTAGGAACTGGGAGCGCTTTTAATGGTGCCTTATCAATGCTATTATTTTCTCTTGGCACAGTCCCTCTAATGTTGACCTTTGGAGCATTATCAGGTCTTATTACCAAAGGCTATACAAAAACTCTTTTAAAATTTAGTGGAATACTAGTTGTAGTTTTAGGTATTGTTATGGGTACTAGAGGGCTAGCATTAGCTGGTGTAAACGTGCCTTCTACATCTACAATTATTGCTAGTTTATCTGGTAATAAAACATTGACATCAGCTCCACCTGCTGCTAAGCCAACTATAAAAAATGGAGTTCAAATAATTAGAATGACAGCAGATGGTGCAGGATATACTCCAAATGGTATATATGTTCAAAAAAACATGCCTGTAAAATGGATAATCGATGGCAAAGCATTAAACTCCTGCAACGGACAAATTATTGTGCCTTCGTTAAATATTAATAAGAACTTACAATCCGGTGAAAATATAATTGAATTTACACCAAAAGATAAAGATATAAGCTTTAGCTGTGGAATGGGTATGATTCGTGGAGTAATTAAAGTGGTTGATAATATAAAAACTGTTGATACATCAAAACCCGATTCTTCAATACCAGCTCCATCCAGTGGAATGCCTGGTTGCACCATGGGTAGTGCATCTACTGCACCTGCTGCAACTGCTACTCCTAAAACTCCAAGTATTTATGGAACAGATGTGAATAAAGTTAAAACCAGTAGATTGGTCCAAAAGGCTATAATTTCCGGAAACAACCAGGTTCTTTTGATTAAAGGAAAAGGTTATGAACTTGAACCGCTAATTGTAGTTGCAGGAAAAAATGTTAATACAATTTTAAGCTTTGATTTAAATAAATTTGACAATCCTAATGGAATTTTTAAAATAGCTTCATCTGACACCGGCAACAATTTGACTACTTTTAAAGGTAAAAATGGGACTGTTAAAGTAGCTATTACATTTAGTTCAACTGGCATCTATTCTATTAAAAAGGATGGCAATATTGTAGGTGGTGTAGTTGTTGTAGATGATTTAGAAAAGACAGATTTAGAAAAAATTAGAAAAGATTATATTAGTGATTAATGTCCTTATAATAATCATTACCACAATGGTAGGACAAAATAATTTGGTACCTATGTTGAACTATAGGTGCCAAATTATTTTTCCCGTTATTAATTACTAAAAACTGGCTCAATTATAAATTAAAATTTAAGTTTAATCTAAAATTTGATACTGCAACTCAAATATCAATTTTACCCACCTATATTGACTAATGCAAGTAGTTTCATATCATATGCAGAATTATCTATCAATTTTACTTACTGATGCTATAACCCTAATAACCATTTCTAATGGATTTTTAAATATAACCACTTACCACTTGGCTTTCCTTAAATTCAGCATTAGAAATTTATAATGAATTTTTATTTTATATAACCAATTTTGATCTTAATATGACATAATATATACTTGTAATCCACCTCTAAATAATACAGAGCATAAATAACCCCGTATGAATTAAATTCCTACGGGGTGTGTGATTTTTCATTTAAATTATGAAAATAACCTTATATTTAAATGTTAATGGTTATTCCTTTAAAAACGCCATACACATTTCCTTATTTCGCAAATTAAAAATTATCTAATATTTTTTCACTTAAAAATTACGAAAAATATTATCTTTAATCCTGTTACACTCTAATTTCAACTAATTCTGTTCTAATCCTAAAACTTCGTACCCTGCATCCTCAATAGCCGACTTAATTACTTTATCTGTGGTGTCATCGGCTATCTCAATAGTTGCAAAGCTTTTTATGTAACTTACATCCACATCTTTTGCCCCAATATCCGTTAAAGCCTCACTAACACAGTCTACACAATGGAAACAATTCATACCGCCTACAAATATTTTCATTTTCATTTTTATTTCTCCTTTCAAAAATATCTATATAATTATTTTGATTACTACATATATAATAACTAATCCTTATGAAGATTCTATAAAAAACATAACATTGTAAAAATTATTTTAATTAAAGAGAAAATAGAACAAATGAGTTCACCTCTCCATAACTAACTATCTTTAATAACTAATTTATCACCAGTATATACAAAAACTCCCTGTAGGTTATTAAAGTTTTTACATATCTTTGGGTATTTTTACAATAAATTCAGTTCCTTGATTTATTATACTTTCTACACTTATAGTTCCCCTATGAGCTTTAACAATTGACTGAGTTATTGTAAGCCCTATTCCTGCTCCACCTGTTAGTTTATTTCTTGATTTATCTGCTCTATAAAATCTTTCGAATACATATGGTAAATCTTCCTTTGATATCCCTATGCCTGAATCTTTTACGCTTAATTTAACATAATCCCCATCTTCAAATAATTTAGCTTCAACCATTCCGCCCTTCTTGGTGTATTTTAACGCATTTGACATTAGGTTTACTAAAACCTGACTTATTTTATCCTTATCCGCATGCAAAACAACATCCTTATCATGAAAAATGAATTCTACTTCTTTATTCAAAAATTCTTTTTCAAAATTAAAACTGATATTATTAATGACTTCTGCTAAATCAAATTTAGTCTTATTTAATATAAGATTTTCACTTTCATACTGAGCGAGTTTTTCTAAATCGCCTACAAGTCGATTTAATCTAAGTATTTCTTCATGACAGCTGATTAATCTATCAGTAGTTGGTTCCCATATTCCATCTATTAATGCTTCCATGTGGCTCTGCAATGTTGTAAGTGGAGTTCTGAGCTCATGTGAGACATCCCTAGTTAATCTCTTTCTCAACTTCTCTTGCTCATAAAGAGAACTTCCAAGGTTATTTATTGATTTAGTAAGCTTGTCTATCTCTTTTATGTCGGATTTCTTTTTAATCCTTTGATTATAATTCCCTTTAGAGATCATCTCTGCAGTATCTATTACATTTAGAATAGGCCTACTTAACCTCTCAGCCATTAAAAGTGCGACTATTAAAGCAATACACAAAGATGCTACTCCTACACTTATCAGTATTTTATTAAGAGTTTCTGAATACAAAATATCATTATCATTATAGTAAAATGGTCCATAATATCCTATTTTTATAGTTCCTATTTTATTAGTGTTATTATTTATAGCATAAGTATCATTAATATATATACCCTTCCAATTTGGAAAAAGTTTTTCCATAGTAGTAGTCAAGTGATTTTTAACCTCTTCACATTTACTGTTATCATAAGTCTCAGCATCCCAAATCATTTTACCTGATGTATCTTTTACACTAATAAATACTCCATTTTCAATTGCATCTATGCCAATACTTTTAATTACATCAGTATTAAACTTTCCATTTTTAGAATACTGTTGACTTACAGCTGTAACAATAATATTGTTTTTTCTTTCATGCTCCTGAATAACATAACTTTTAAATTGTTTATTTAAAAAAAAATTTGAAAGGATACTTATAAGCACTACACAGATCATCGTTACAAATATATATGAAAGTGATAATTTTTTTCTAAGACTTTTCTGGCTTTTCTTCATCTTCATCTCCTCCAAGCCTATAACCTGTTCCATACACAGTAATTATGTACTGAGGTTCTTTAGGGTTAGTTTCTATTTTCTGTCTTAAATTTTTAATATGAGTGTCTATTGTCCGGTCAAAGCCTTCATAATTTCCTCCCAATGTATTATTTATGAGCTCTTCTCTTGTAAATGTCTTATGTGGATACTTTAATAGTGTCATCAGTAATTTATATTCCGTTGTAGTTAGATTTACATTCACATCATTCTTTTTTATCTCTTTTTTAATAATATCAACAATTAAATCATCACCTTTAAGTGAAATAATATTTGATAGTGGTACTATCTCTTCATTTAGTCTTCTAAATATAGCGAATATCCTTGCCATAAGTTCTCTTGGACTAAAAGGTTTGGTAATATAATCATCTGCTCCTATATTTAAGCCTGAAACTATACTCTCCTCATCAATTTTTGCTGTAAGCATTATTATTGGCACTCTAGATTTCTTTCTTACTATTTTACATATATCTTCGCCTGTCATATCTGGTAGCATTAGATCAAGCACAATTAAGTCTAGGTTAATACTATTAATTATTTTCAAAGCCTGTTTCCCATCAAATGCTTCAACTACCTCACATCCTTCTTTCTCTAGGTATGATTTTACAACTTGGACTATTTTATATTCATCATCCACTATAAGAACTTTTTTCATTTCAAGCATACTTTTTCCCCTATTCTTTAAGAAATTTATTTAAACTTCTTAAATTATTTCTATATTTATACTTTACTTACCCATTTAACAATATGTGTGAGTTTTATATGTTTTATAATTTATTTTAACATTTAATTGTGTAGATTTTATGTTGAACATAAGCCTTTATAAAACAGTAAAAAAGCCCATGCATTGTTCTTTACACAATGCTGGACTTTTCATATTATTATTTTATTCTATATATACTTACTACTTCATGATCTACTATCTATAACTTATACCATTAGGAGTTTTAAAAATTTTAACTGATGATACAATTTTGTTGGTAATAAATGTATTGAATGTATTAAATGAATTTTAAAAGTATATGTTGACCATGGTAAAACATAATCTGCTTTTTAGCAGACTTATAAGTTTTTAATAGAGAAATATGGTGAAAAAATAGCAATTCAAAAACTTATAGGAGTGATGTCTATAAATCTTCCCAATAAATTTTTTCATTTTTATCATCTATTACAGCGGATTTATCAAATAATTTAATTAATACAATTGCTAATATTAAACCAATGATTCCTCCAATAATCATAAAAATTTGAGTAGGTTCTCCAATGAATTTTCCTATATATTGTCCTAAAAACACTCCAATAACAACAACCATTATCGGAAGAACAAAGAGCACGAATGAAGCTAATAGTATATTGGTCTTTTTTTCTTTCAAATTAACTTTTCCTATGTCTTTTTTAGATTTATTTATTTTCATATTACTCTCCTTTCCAATACAAACTTAACAACTAATAAAAAAATAATCCAGTTTTAAACATTATCTAATTAACGCTTTCGAACCTGATTACCATAACATATACAAACCCTTCATACAGTTCAGTTCTCTCTTGAAGTTAAATCTTCATTGTAACCTTTTGTAAGATTTACTACTACCTCTTTAACCACCTAAATTTTAAATTTGTTTAACCTATCCGTAGACTGTAGAACCATGTTTCTTAACTATTACAAGAATCTCTTTATACTTAGAACTAAATATTCAATATTAAAAACACATTGAATCATATAGATATCTTAAAATATAGAATAATTTTATTTTAAGATATAATATGAGTAATAACGGGTTGCATTTTATCATTGTCATGAGCAAATTTATCGAATTTTTTTATGTTTGACAATGACAATACAAATGTTATTATCCCACCTCCTATTTGAAAATTTCGTACAGAATAACCAAGTGTTTTAGCTAGTACTTGTCCAACTAAAACTCCTATTACAACTGCAACAAGTGGGACTATATATACAACAAAAGCCGCCATTAACATGTTTGTATCTTTCATTTGAAACGAAACTCGTTGTCCAGCCTTAGCTCCAATAGGATTTTTAGCCTCTATTACAAGTGAATTATCACCTGGGCATGCGCCACAATTCTTACATTCATTGTGCCTACCTACTTTGACCTTTGCATTATTATTATCAAATATTTCTATTATAAGTCCTTCCTCATCTTTTACCATCTTACAACACCTTCCTCATATACTAAAATACTAACTATATTAATCATTCTATTTGATGAATAATAATTTTCTACTTACTGAATTGAGTAGCAATTATAAATTAATTTATTACTATATATATTCTAATAAAATATTTAAAGCAACGATATATAATACAAAATAAACAGTCCAAGTACTATATCTCATATAATACTTGGACCTTTTATTAACTAAGCTTTCTCAATCTTTACAACATCATAACCAGCATCTTCAATAGCTGTCTTTATAGCATCATCAGTTATATCTTCGCTAATTTCAGCGGTAGCAAGCTTTTTATCAAGGTTTACATCTACGTCTTTTGCCCAAATTTCTTTTAACGCCTCGCTAACATGGTTTACACAATGCATACAACTCATACCTTCTACTAATATCTTCTTTTTCATTTTTTATTTCTCCCTTCAAATTTGAATTTTATCTATCTTAATGGCTTAAAGCCTTTTAAGCGTAAAGCATTTGTTAATACTGAAACTGAACTAAAACTCATTGCCAATGCTGCAATAATGGGGTTTAAAAGTGGACCACCAAATAAATGTAATACTCCCATTGCAACTGGTATACCAAGAATATTATACCCAAAAGCCCAGAATAAATTTTGTTTGATATTTGTTATAGTTTTCTTACTTAGTTGAATAGCCGTAGGTACGTCCATTAAATCGCTTCTCATAAGTACAATATCGGCCGACTCCATTGCAACATCTGTGCCCGATCCTATGGCTATACCAATATCAGCCTGTGCAAGTGCCGGAGCGTCATTAATTCCATCCCCAACCATTGCCACCTTTCTGCCTTCTGCCTGAAGTTTTTTAACTTCATTTGCTTTATCTTCTGGTAGTACCTCTGCTAGTATTGTATCAATACCAACTTGCGCGGCAATAGCTTCTGCTGTCCTTCTATTATCACCAGTTATCATAGCAACCTGTATTCCCATACTATGAAGTCTTTCTATAGCTTTCTTACTATTTTCTTTTACTGTGTCTGCTACGGCAATTATTCCACTTAATCTACCATTAATAGCAATAAACATAGGTGTCTTTCCTTCCCCCGCGAGTTTATCTGATACATTCTCTAAGTTTTCTAAGGAGACATGGCTTTCATCCATAAGTCTTTTATTGCCCAATAAAGTTATATTGTCATCAATGATCACCTCAATACCCAGCCCTGGAATAGCCTTAAATCCTGTTGATTTTTTTAACTCCATACGCCTTTCCTCAGCTTCTTTAACAATAGCTTCACCAAGTGGATGCTCTGACCCTTTTTCTGCGGTGGCTGCTATCTGAATTAAATAATCCCCACTCATACCTTTTACAGTAACTATATCTGTTACCTTTGGTTTTCCTTCAGTAAGTGTTCCTGTCTTATCAAATACTATAGTTTGAATTTTATGCGCAGTTTCTAGTGCTATGCCACTTTTTATAAGTACTCCATATTCGGCACCCTTTCCTGTTCCAACCATTATTGCGGTGGGTGTTGCAAGGCCTAATGCACATGGGCAGGCTATTACAAGTACTGATATAAATATTGTTAAAGCAAAAACTCCTGTTTGACCAGCTAATAACCAAGATAATGATGATATTAGTGCAAGTCCTATAACTACAGGAACAAAGTAACCAGATATGATATCCGCCATTTTAGCTATCGGTGCTTTTGAACCTTGTGCATTTTCAACTAGTGTAATAATTTGTGCTAATGCCGTGTCTTTACCAACCTTTGTTGCTTTAAATTTAATAGAACCATTTTTATTTATACTTGCTCCAATTATTTTATTACCAGTGCCTTTTTCAACTGGCATACTCTCACCTGTGAGCATTGACTCATCTACTGATGTAGTTCCGAAAACAACTTCACCATCCACAGGCATTTTTTCTCCTGGCCTCACAACAACTATATCTCCAACTTCAACTTCATCAATTGGAATCTCAACTTCTTTGTCCTCTCTAAGTATAATTGCTGTCTTAGGTTGTAGCCCCATAAGTTTTTTAATTGCCTCCGAGGTTTTCCCTTTAGTTACTGATTCTAAATACTTTCCAAGAGTTATAAGGGTTAAAATTATACCTGCTGATTCAAAATACATTTCGTAACCTGTATTACCAATGAATATTTCATATACTGCAAATATGCTATATAAAAATGCAGCTGATGCTCCCATTGATATTAACGAATCCATATTAGGACTCAACCTCACTAAAGACTTAAATCCCACTATAAAATATCTTCTACCGGTAATCATTATGGGCAGAACGAGTATTAATTCTAACGTTGCGAACTCTCTTAGATGCATCATAGGATCTATAACACTCGGTAACATAATATTTAATTTTCCAGTAATCATTGGCACCATTGCAACTAAAAGTAGTGGCACACCAAATATTGCAGATATTAAAAATCTATTCCATAAAGCCTTTATATCTTTTTCCTTCTTTTCTTTATCAAGATCTATATTACTTTCCTCTTCGAGTGCCTTGTAACCACCTTTTGCTATTGCCTTTTTTATATCATTTGTTTTAACTAATGATGGCTCAAAAGAAATAGTTAATTTTTCTGTGGCATAATTAACATTTGACTCTATTACTCCATTAAGTTTTCTAGTTATTCTTTCTATGTTCTTTGCACAAGATGCACAGGACATTCCTTCTAGCTTTAGAGTTTTATTAGTTGTTTGAACCAATAATTTATATCCGGCCTTCTGAACTGCATTTTGTATATCAGATAATTTTATCAATGAATTATCATAAATTATCTTTAATTTTTCTGTGGCAACATTTACAGTAGCTTCTTGAACACCAGGTAATTTTTTTGTAACTCTTTCAATTGCTTTTGCACATGCCGCACAGGTCATGCCTTCAATGTTAAGTATCTTATTTTCCATACTAAAACCCTCCTTATATTATTTGTTACCGATTAATTTAGAAAGTAACTCCATTATTTCATCGACTTTTTCTTCGCCTGTATTATTAACAAATGCGTCTTTTACACAATGATTCAAATGTTGTTTCAATATATGCATATTTGCTTTTTTTAGTAATGACTGCGCAGCTATTATTTGATTAGATACATCTATACAATATCGACCATCATCCATCATTTTTATTATTCCTTCAATTTGACCTTTAGATGTCCTAAGTAATTGAATTGCTTGCACTTTATCCTGATTCAACTAAATCTCCCCCTTTTTATATATCTAAAAGTGAAATGGTTTAACCTATTACCCTTCCCTATAGGGGGGGAGGGTATTCCACAAAATATAATGAATTAATAATATATTTTCTTTAATCATATTATATCAATTCATTATGTAGATTTTATGAAGAAAAGCTACATAATGAATTGTTTTATAAATTTACCCCTGAACTGTATAAAAAATTATAAGTGAAAAGGTTATAAGTAGTATTAATATTATTGTTTTTAAATACTTAGGTGTCTTAACACCTTTATATTGCTCAATTTTATAATTATTATTTCTTTTTGTTAAGTAATATTGAATTATTAACCCAGCAACTATAAATACTGCGCTTAATAAATGGGATATCGAAAATGGTCCCCAAATCGTTGGATTAACTCTAAAGAACTCAACAAAACCTCTAATTAATGAGAAACCTATAATATAATTAACAAACAATTGACCATCGTACTTCTGATTTTCACTTTTTCTCCACAAAATAATAAAGAGAATGTAATCTAAAATAAATTCGTATACCTGAGCAGGATGCAAAATGTTACCCCCAACACTAACTCCCCAAGGCATAATATGTGTCATCACCTTACCAAACACATCACATCCAACTCGTCCTATGCCTTGCGCAAGTGCCACAGCAACTACAAAAATATCCGCTAATCTAAAGAATGATATTTTAACCCTAATAGAATAAATGTATCCTACCAACATTGCAACTAGAATTCCACCATGTATAGATAATCCACCTTCATTTATTTTTAACATTTCAATTGGGTGAGTAAAATAGAAAGAAGGATTATAAAAAAGTATATAAAATAATCTAGCACCGACTACACCACCTATTACTGCAATGATTGCTAAATTAAACATAATGTCATCTTTTATCCCTCTTTTCTTTGCTTGCCACTCTACAAATAACATTGCTGAAATAATACTAATTGCAACCATTAGGCCAAAAAAATACACATGAAACGGACCAACACTAAATAATTCTTTCATTATCTATTCTCCCTTATTCTATTAATTTTAATTTCTAATATATCTACATACTCTAATATATCTACATACAATTATTACAAAATAATATAAAGAAATTATGAAGATTTACTCCATGCTATATTTTTATACCTCATATAATATACTGTCCTGTCTTATCTTAAAATTTTAATAAGAATATATATAGTTCTATCTATCTGAGATTAAAATCAATATTACACATTACAAATAAATTAAACTATTAATACCATTTGATTATATAAATATACATTATAATATTCTTTTAAAATAGTATTTTATGGATTTTGTATATTTCTTCATATCATCTACATATAAGTTTTGTATTATACAAACAAGAGGTGACCTATAATATGAAATATAGTACAGTTAATTTTAAACAGTACAATATGTTATGTGATAAATGTCTAATGAATGTAGCTAAATGTTTAAGTAATCTTGTTGGGATAGAATGCTTAGAAATAAGTTTAGAATCAAAAAAAATAAAAGTTATATATAAAGATAAAACAATTTCTAAAAAAATGATACAATATAAGGTCAATGAGACAATACTTACTGGTAAAGTTAAGAATATAAATAGTAGTCTTATTTAATAATTATATAGAAGTAATCAATGATTTTAACAAAATAATTATTAAATGAATAATAATAAAATTTTATAATTACTCTAAAGTAAGTCTAAAGGAGGATTTTCAATTATATGAATAATCAGGTAAATAATAAAGAAAAAAATAATAGTAATCGTGGCCATAGTTCAACAAGGCATATTCTAATGATGGTACTCTGCTGTGGTCTTCCAATATTGCTAATTGCAGTATTGCCATTATTAAAAATTTGGAATTCTGCTTTTGGAGTTACATTAATATCGATAATACCTTTTCTTTGTCCCTTAATAATGCTACTAATGATGCTAAAAAATTCAAAACGGAACAAATCTTGTCATGATAATAAAGACAAACGACTTTAAAACTATAGCTCAAGACTATGAAATATGTCTTGAGCTATAGTTTTATTATAGTTAGAATAATAAAAGATTCATTATGAGCATTTGAAGGTGTAAGTTACTTTG
>ERZ1463035.107-NODE-107-length-15186-cov-13.442271_pt1 | contig 15186 bp, 12 predicted proteins | sample MGYA00564486_ERZ1463035 | MGnify/ENA primary metagenome ERZ1463035 (study PRJEB39244, sample SAMEA3635149) | Helicobacter pylori | study: EMG produced TPA metagenomics assembly of PRJEB11511 data set (Assembly of a 5300-year-old Helicobacter pylori... | reverse complement strand
ACTGTATAGTATACTATATTTCTCTCTACGACAACTATCTTAACACATAGGGATACCAAGTCTCATCAAATCTTGATAAATAGTATTAATTGTATTGGGTTCTTTTGTTATATTGATTATTTTCTCTTCGCTCATTTATATCACCCCTTTTTCAATCACTACCTCTTTGTTTTATTTTCATACATACTCACTAATATTTATCTATGCCATTTGTTATATTATAATTCAAGGAAAACATTAAAATTAATCTATTCATCAATTTTAATGATATAAAAAGAGACTGCACTATTTCAAGTACAGTCTTAATTGATCAATATAAAAAGTATGAACTATCATTGTTAGATTATGTTCATATAAAAGACTAGTCTACGTTATTTCATTGATGCTTCATAAATTGATTGGATTGAATTTGATAACATCAAATTAAATTCTTTATCTGTTTGCTTTACAGTCAATCCTTGTGATAAGGCACGTGAGAAACTAGCTATCAATCCGTGATTGTGTCCAAGTTTTTCGTTTGCTTCACTTTGAGAATACCCTCCTGATAAAGCCACAACACGTACAATATGTGGATTATCCATTAAATCGTGATAGAAATTATCTTCTGTTGGTATCGAAAGCTTAAGCATTACTTTTACATCTTTGCCCAAAAGTGATAATTGATTAGAAATTTCAGCTTTTAACATTTTTTCTGATTCTTCCTTATCCTTGCTATGGATATCAACCTCAGGTTCAATAATTGGAACCAACCCCGCTTCGAATATTTTCTTGCCAATATCAAACTGTTGATCAACTATTTTTCTAATTCCTTCTGAATTGGCTTCTTTAATAACTGAACGCATTTTAGTTCCAAAAACATTTTTTTCAATTGCCCGTTTTAAAAGTCCTTCTAAATTTGGAATCGGTTTCATAAGTTGAACGCCGTTTTCAAGTTCAGCAAGCCCTTTATCAATCTTTAAAAAAGGAACTACACCTTTATTCTCCCAAAGAAAATCAGCAGTAAATTTATCGCCAACCTTACGATCCATAGTGTTTTCAAATAAAATAGCACCCAAAATGTGCTCTGAATTGAATGTAGGGTTCACGATAATACGTGTTCTCATTTCGTGTACTAAATTAAACATCCCTTCGTCATTGGAATAACAGTCTTTCAAAATGCCATACTGTAGTAATGCCTTAGGAGTACTTCCCCCACTTTGGTCTAAAGCAGCAATAAACCCTTTTCCATCCTGGATTTGATTCATTTGTTTCTGATTCATATAATTATCCCCTTTCATCTTTATACTAAGTAACATCTATAATTTCATTATAGCACTTTTAAAGTACATATATACTACTAATTCCCAATTAATAAATAATTTGGAACCCAATATTTTTCACTACACTATTCCATGCTATCCCATATTGGACATATAAAATAATATAACATTAATGATAATATTAATATAACTACCATATACATAATTGCACCTAATATAAAACTTGAGGAAGTTATAAAACCTACTACTATTGAAATCAAGCAAACAGATACATATAAGTACCAACCTAGCTTCTTCCAGCTAAATATTAGTATAAAACCTATAAGTTGAATTAAAGCTAAAACTATTGTTCTTAATTCATAAAAATTCATTATTCTTTTGGGATTTCTTGAAAAAACATATAAATTATCTTGTATAGTTAAACTATATAATACGATTAATACCAATAAAATTACTGTTAAGCACATTCCCCTTTCTTTGTTTTCCTTGACCACCATTTATCATCCCCCATAATATTTGATCACATTGATGCCTTTTTTATATACCTTATAATACTTATGTTACATTTGTTGATTTTAAACTAAAAAAAACAACTTTTAATTATTATTAACATATTAAATAGGCTTGACAGAAAGAGCTAGTTTTTCTAAATAGAGGAGGACATAACAACTATTAATTGTTATGTCCTCCTCTATTTAATCTGTTTATAGATTTTTTTCGTTACATAAACAAAGATTCTGTAAATCTTGTTATACATTATCTTTCACACTCATAAATATCTGGCATAGAGTAAGCTAACGTTTTGGTTAACAAATTAGTCATTGCGATACTTTTTTCATATGAACACTAAGATTACAAGATACCGCATAGAAAAATCATGTACTAACGTATAGTAATGAAATTTCTCCACAGTGACTTGCGACAAGAAACGAAATAATAATTAAATTTACATTTAGAAATTATTGTTTTGCGGATGTAAAATTCTTGTAAGCCTGCCAGGACGTCAGGCTAGCGAACCTGAGGCAGGACGCCGAATGTGAGCGCTAAAGAATTTTACAAGAGCAAAATATTAGAATTTCTTAATGAAATTTCTTATTTTGAGTTCTGTTGCAAAGCACGTAGGAGAGATTCTATTCTCTTTTGTCACTAGCTGCCTCATCATAAGCAGTTTGTATTTCTTCTTCAGCCTTAAGATTTTTAAAGGCAATAGACATCATAAGTTTAATCCTGTTAATTTGATTTACCTCACTTGCACCTGGATCATAATCAATCGCTGTAATATTAGCACCTTTATTAATTCTCTTTAATTCCTTAATCATTCCTTTACCAGATACATGATTAGGAAGACAAGCAAATGGTTGTACACAAACTATATTTTTTGTTCCATTTTCAATAAGTTCAATCATTTCAGCTGTTAAAAACCATCCTTCTCCTGATTGATTTCCCAAAGATATAATAGGTGATGCCTTTGCTGCTAATTCCTGTATAGTATTGGGTGGAATAAATCTTTTGCTCTTTTCAAGAACTAATTTCATGTGTTTTCTATAACCTTCTATATATTGAATAGCCATATCATTTATTATTTTGTCAGTTTTGCTTTTCCCTAAATACTTAGATTTAAAGTCAGCATCAAATGCACAATATAAGAAAAAGTCAATTAGATCTGGCATAACTGCCTCTCCACCCTCTTTTTCAATAACATCAATAATATTATTGTTAGCTATTGGATCAAATTTAACTAAAATTTCTCCAACCAGACCTACCTTAGGCTTAATAATATTCTTGATTTCTAAAAGATCAAATTCAGAGACAATTTCCGTTATATTGTTTTTAAACTCTTTCTTTTTACCTTCTGCTACTGCCTTCTTGCATACTTTTACCCATTTATCGTAAAGCAAGTTAGCTGAGCCTTTTACTACTTCATAAGGTCTAACCTTGTAGAGCACTCGCATAAGCAAATCCCCATAAACTAAGGCCATAAGTGATTTCTTAATTATTGGATAACTAAATTTAAAACCTGGATTTTTCTCAAGACCAGCAGCATTTAAAGATATAACTGGCACCTGTGAAAAACCTGCATCCTTAAGACCTTTTCTAAGAAATGCAATATAATTTGTTGCCCTACACCCTCCACAAGTTTGAGAAATTATAACAGATGTGTTTTTTACATCATATTTACCTGATTTAAGTGCGGCAATTAATTGACCAACTACAATTATCGTAGGATAGCAAGCATCGTTATTTACATATTTTAAGCCCTCATCTACAGCTTTAGTATCCACTGATGGCAATATTTTTAAATTATATCCTGATGAATTAAATGCTTCTTCTAAAAATTGAAAATGTATAGGTGACATTTGTGGACATAAAATTGTGTGTTTTGTTCTCATTTCTTTTGTGAATATAACTTTTTTATCCATACCGCGTAATTTTCTTGGCAAAACTTCATTCTTATCTCTTTCATAAAGTGCAGCTTTTAGGGATCTAATTCTAATTCTCGCTGCCCCTAAATTATTTCCCTCATCTATTTTTAAAGTTGTATATATCTTGCCATTATTCTCAAGTATTTGAGCAACCTGGTCTGAGGTTACTGCATCAAGTCCACACCCAAAAGAATTTAACTGAATAAGCTCAATATTAGGCTCTTTTGATACAAAACTTGCTGCTGCATATAACCTAGAATGATAAACCCACTGATCCACTGCTCTTAAAGGTCTTTCAACAACACCTAAATGAGCCACAGAATCTTCTGTAAGTACAGGCATATCAAAATCAGTAATAACACTTGGAATCCCATGATTAATTTCTGGATCTATATGATAAGGTCTTCCAGCAAGAACTATACCCCTTTTCCCAGTACGCCTAATATATTCTAAAACTTCCTCGCCCTTATTTCTAATATCAAGCTTTACCTTTTCCTCTTCAGTCCATGCCATATCAGTTGCTCTTTCAACTTGTTTTTTACTAATTCCAAAACTAACCAGCTCATCGGCCAATCTCTTATCTAGAGCCTTTTTGTTATCTAGAGAAATAAATGGATTAAGGAACCTAACATTTCTTTCCTTTAATATATCCATATTATTTTTTATTACTTCTGGATATGAAGTTACTATAGGACAATTATAATGATCATCCGCATCTTTCTGCTCTTTTTTCTCATACGGAATGCAAGGATAAAATATTAAATCTATGCCCTTATTTATAAGGCTCATTATATGTCCATGTGCAAGTTTTGCAGGATAACAAGCAGACTCAGATGGTATTGTCTCTATTCCCATCTCGTATACTTTTTTAGATGATCTTTGTGATAGCTCAACTCTAAACCCTAAATTCGTAAAGAAAGTAAACCAGAACGGATAATTCTCATATAAATTAAGCACTCTTGGAATCCCTATTGTTCCTCTTGTTGCTTCTTCTTTTTTTAATGGTATATAATTAAATATTCTTTTATATTTATAATCATAAACATTAGGTATTTCCTCTTTTTTATTGCTAACTCCAAGTGCCTTTTCGCACCTATTACCAGATATAAATTGGCGATCATTATCAAACTTATTAATTGTAAGAACACATTGATTAGCACATTGCTTACATCTTCCCATGGTTGTTTCTATAACTAAGCTATCTAATTCATCTGCTGATAATAATGTAGACTTAGCACCTTTAACATACCTTTCTTTTGCAATAAGTGATGCACCAAATGCTCCCATTAAGCCTGCAATATCTGGCCTTACAGCCTCTCTACCTGAAACAATTTCAAAAGCACGAAGTACCGCACTATTATAAAAAGTTCCCCCTTGAACTATTATTTTTTTACCCATGTCTTTAGGATCTCTTATTTTAATAACTTTAAGTAGTGCATTTTTTATTACCGAATAAGAAAGCCCTGCTGATATATCTCCTACAGATGCCCCTTCTTTCTGGGCCTGCTTAACTCTTGAATTCATAAACACTGTACATCTTGAACCTAGGTCAACTGGGCTTTTAGCTTGAAGCGCTACCTCTGCGAACTTTGATACTTCCATATTTAAAGATTTAGCAAACGTCTCTATAAACGAACCACAACCAGATGAACAAGCTTCATTTAGCATTATGCTATCTATTACCCCATCTTTTATTTTTAGACATTTCATATCTTGACCACCAATATCTAATATAAAATCAACTCCAGGCATAAAAGATTCTGCTGCCTTATAATGAGCTATGGTCTCAATTTCTCCAATGTCCACTTTTAATGCTGCCATTATTAATTTTTCTCCATAACCTGTTGCAACAGAATTTAAAATAGTAACACCCTTGGGTATTATTGAATATATATGTTTTAGTGCTTTTCTAACTGACATTAATGGATTGCCTTCATTACTACCATAAAAAGAATGCAAAATTGCACCTTCTTCATCTATAAGTGTAACTTTAGTCGTTGTCGAACCTGAATCTATTCCTAAATAACAATTTCCAGTATACCCTTCAAGTTCACGTCTTTTAGCCTTATACTTGCTTTGCCTTTCATTAAAAGCTTGTAGCTCATTATCATCTGCAAATAGAGGACTAAATCTACGAACATCATTACTTGTAGCTTCCATAAGTTTAGGTATTAAATTTTTTAAATGTTCAAAGGAAATAACACTATTCTCCTTTGAAGACATTGCTGCCCCTACTGCTACAAAAAGCTGAGAATCATTTGGAAAAATAACTTGATCCTCTGTAAGTTTTAAAGTTTCGATGAACCTTTTTCGAAGTTCTGACAAGAAAAACAGTGGTCCACCTAAAAATGCAACATTTCCTCTTATTGGTCTTCCACAAGCAAGCCCACTAATAGTTTGGTTAACTACTGACTGAAAAACCGATACAGCAATATCTTCTTTTGCAGCACCTTCATTTAACAATGGTTGAATATCAGTTTTTGCAAATACACCACACCTAGCCGCTATTGGATATATAGTCTTATAGTTTTTGGCAAGTTCATTAAGTCCAGTTGCGTCAGTTTGAAGAAGTGATGCCATTTGATCAATAAATGCACCAGTACCACCAGCACAAGTACCATTCATTCTTTGATCTATGCCACCATCAAAATAAATGATTTTTGCATCTTCTCCACCGAGTTCTATAGCTACATTCGTTCTTGGAATAATCTTTTCTATTGCATAAGTACTTGCTATTACTTCCTGAATAAAAGGGATATCCATCCATTTAGATAAGGCTAGTCCACCTGATCCTGTTACAACTATAGTAATATTTGATTGACTAAAATTATTATAAGCCTCATTTAAAAGCTCTGCAATTGTACTTTTAATATCTGAGAAATGTCTCTGATACTTGCTATAAATCGTTTTTTCTTGCTCATCTAACACTACTATTTTAACAGTAGTAGACCCTACATCTAACCCAACATGTAATACATTTTTCATAATCATCTTCTCTTTCCTCGCAAGTTCGATTTATTTTTGTTTCTAAAATTCATTCTATATATTTATGCGTTTTGATATAAATTCATTATTTAAAAAAATATTTGTTTGTCACATATCCTATTTTTAGTTTATATATTTTTATTCTTCAAAAACATAATTTATTCTCAAAATCGCAACTTATTAGCATAATCTATCAATTAATTATATCATTTTTATGTCTATTTTACATATCTACCACGTTTAGAAAAAGTTTAATAAACGAGTACATAATATTATAACTCAATAAATATGATATTTTCAACCTATTTTTAATTAATTAATTTAGAAACTAATGTCAATTATTTTATATTTATATAAAAACACTCAAGACTTGTAATTTTGATTTAATCCCATTTATCATCTTTAACAATGTTCGTTAACAATACATTATAATCCCTCATATACTAAACTATAACTTTGAAGGGATGATAAAGTGATTAAAGTAGAAATTAATAATATATGTATGAACTACCACTCATTAACTGCAGAAACTCCTGCTCTAGCAGATATCTCCTTTGGTGTACAAGAAGGTCACTTTTTAAGTATTGTAGGCCCTTCTGGTTGCGGAAAATCTACGCTATTAAACATAATAGCAGGCTTGATTTCTCCGTCATCCGGAGAAATTAAAATTAATTGTAGTACTGAGAGCTCAAGTTTTTTAAAAATTGGATATATGTTTCAAAAGGATCAATTGTTTGACTGGTTAACTATATGGGACAATGTGCTTTTAGGCCTTAAAATTAATCATTCAATTACAGATGTCAATAAGAAAATAGTAAAAAAACTTTTAATAAGTTATAATCTTTGGGAATTTAGGGACCATCACCCTAGAGAATTATCCGGAGGTATGAGGCAAAGGGTTGCTTTAATTAGAACCTTAGCTTTAAATCCTGAATTACTTCTTTTAGATGAACCATTTTCAGCTTTAGACTATCAAACTAGATTAAACATCAGTGATGAAGTTTATGAAATTATAAAAAAAGAAAAAAAGACCACAATAATGGTGACACATGACATATCAGAAGCCATCGCTATGTCCGATGAAATTATTATCCTTTCTAAACGACCTGCTGTAATTGTTAAACACATGACACTGGAATTTGGTGAAAACTTTTCTTATCCCCTAAAACGTAGAGAAGCTCCAAATTTCAGTGTTTACTTCAATGAAATTTGGAAGGAGTTGAATAATAATGCTTATTCAAAGTGATGAACAGAAAAAATATATTAAAAATGTGAAAAGAAGAAAACGCATTATTATTTTTACAAGAATAATAATACTAATTTCATTTTTTAGTCTTTGGGAAATAGCCGGAAGACTAAACTGGATAGATTCATTCCTAACAAGTACACCCTCGAAAATGTTTACATCATTTATACAAGTATATAATGAAGGAACTCTTTTAAATGACATCTCAATAACATGTTTTGAAACCATAACAGGTTTCTTACTTGGAACAATATTAGGAGCCCTCATAGCTGTACTCTTGTGGTGGTCTGATTTCGTATCTAAAGTTTTAGATCCGTATATAATTGTATTAAACGCTTTACCCAAAGTAGCTCTTGCACCTATAATTATATTTTGGGTAGGCAACGGTATAACAGCAATAATAGTAATAGCTCTCTTAATATCAATCGTTGTAACTATAATAAGCATTCTTGGTGGCTTTAGGGATGTGGATGAAGATAAAATAAAGCTTTTAAAAACTTTTGGAGCTTCAAAACTTCAAATACTAATTAATCTAATTATTCCTGCATCTATTCCAACCCTTATTTCTGCACTTAAGATAAACGTAGGCCTATCCTGGGTAGGTGTAATTATGGGAGAGTTCTTAGTAGCTAAAGAAGGTTTAGGCTTTTTGATAATTTATGGCGGACAAGTTTCTCAGCTAGATATGGTAATGATGAGTATAGTTATACTATCAGTTTTAGCTTACCTTATGTACGAGGTGGTGGCCTTTATTGAAAGAAAAGTAGTTTTTAAAAACAAATGAAATTTTACTTATAATGAATATAAATTAAAACCCTTGGACAGTATTTATATTAAATAATCAATTTATAATTCTTTTATGTATCATAAGGAGGATAATAATGGAATACTTTCAAAAGGCTAACGATGTATACAATACTAAAGATTATAGTAGAGCAATATCTCTATATAAGAAAGCTGCTGAAATGAAAGATAATGAAGCTGGTGCGATTTATAATAGTGCAGTATGTTTTATTCATTTAAAAAAATATGAAGATGCAATACCTTTATTTCATGCTGCTATATCATTGCGGCCTGAAAGCAAATACTTTTTCAACTTAGCATACTGTTATGCTATGTGTTTTAACAAACCAAAAGCATTATATTATTTTAATACTGCTTGGTCGCTAAATAATGATGATGAAGATTGCGAAAAAGCTATTAATTTATTATTAAAAAGTTATAAAAAAGCTACCTAATTTAATTTTAGGTAGCTCTTCTTTTACCATTCACCAGCTATACTCTCTTGTTTATGATCTATATTAAATCTTTCACTATTAAAATAGTCTCCTCCAATTAAAAATGTGGGATCTACATTAATCCATTTATTTTCTTTTTCTATATATACTTGATTCCAAGCATGGCTAACCCAATTACTTCCATTAAATCCTTGACCAGTTATAATTCTTACCTTTATATTGTTAGCTCTGCACATAGCAACGTAGAGACATGCATAATCAAAACATATACCACTCCTAGAATTATAAGTTGGGATGGCTCCAGAGGTCATTTGTGTATCATTATTTAATACCCTATTTGCTTTTTCATCACTATAAACTATTTCACTACCTACCCATTTGTATATAACCCGTGCCTTATCCTTAGTTCCGCTTTTACCTTGAACAAGTTTAATTGCGAACTTGTTTATCTCATCATTAGACTTAACTCCTTGCTCTAGTGTAATGCCATTGTAATAAACTATACCCTTTTGCTTGTTGTTTTGTACATTTGGCGCAGGCGACGAGGGATCTTTTACCTCTATAGTAAATGAATTGTTAACAATATTAGGAAGTTTTTTCGCAAGTTTTGAATTAGTAAGCGGTATTACTACTTGTTTTGATATATAATTGTATACTTGTGATTCTTCCAAATACTTATTGTATGTATCAGCTACATTAAGAAGTGACATAAAATTCAATACAAAAGTAATAACAATTACATAAGAAATTGCTTTAGGCACTTGAAATATCGCGCCAACAATTCTGTTAAATAAAACACTCTTTTTCTTTAACTTATTCTCTATAGTATCAAAGAGCGGGTAAAGAGTAATACGCGCAATAATATTAACAACAAACATTATGATACTATAAATTATCATTATCAAAAGTGGCATAAGTACTATATAAACTACCAATGGATTACTATTAATAAATTCTATAGCTTTTGCTGGTATATTTTTATATATATTTGCATACATAGCTTCATCATGTTGAATAAATATTTTTTTGCTGTAATAAATGCCCAAACACAAAGCAAATAAAAATGAAAAACTTTGGAAAACTCCTTCAATAGTTCCTTTTAAATATTCAGATGAAAACTTAGTTATAAAGCCTCTAATTATTGGGTATATAAACAATAATATCAAAATTATACTTACTGGTTCCCTAAACAATACAATCACCTACTTTAATTCGTATTATTTTTTTCCTCCGCCTTATTATATTTTGAAAACTAAATGGAGCAAATTTATAATTAACCTTATATCTATTCATCTTCCACACCATTAATCAAATTTCTTAACACTTTTTTTATTTGCTCCCACCTAAAACCACGTCGCAAAAGATAGTCGTAAAGCTTCTTGTATATTTTTATTTTCTCAGTCTCAGACCTTACTAATATATTGTACCTTTTACTAGCTAGTTCATACAAATTATTATAATCTTGCGTCGATGTATCCTCATAAATCTCACTTATTTGCAAAGATATCTCGTCCGAAAGGTTATCCTCATTGTCATCGATCGTGAGTTCATCCATAACTTTTCTAATTAGCTCGTAATCATACCCAGTACGTGCCAAATAATCTGCTGTTTTTTTGTACAGTTTTTGTTTATCTTTTTCAGTCTTAGATAATGTTACTATTTTTTTACTTCCTAACCTCAAAGCTGTTTCTAGTAACTGCTTATTAGTTATCTTACCAAGTTCTTCATTAATTAATTCTTTTGGTAGAAATTTCTTTAATAATGCAAACTTAATCTTATTTTTACCACAAGATCTAACTTTCTCTTTTATATATAACTTAATAAATCGGGTATCATCAATAAAATCATATTGCCTTAAAAACTCCATTACCCTGTCTATAGTTTTAACATCAAATTCTTTCATTGTTAATTTATCTATTACTTGCTTTGTTGACTTAAAATTTCTTTCTAAAAAATGAAGTGCACAAGTTTTTCCTTTTATATAATTATCTTCATTAACTATACTGTAAAGGTCCTCCTTGTCCATGACCCTACCTTTAGTTATATTATGAATATAAACAAGCTGAGCGTCACATGCAAAAGCATACTCTCCATCCATGTAGATGTTAACTCTAGCCTTGTTCTTCTTTTGGAATTCTATTTTTGTTATACTGCTACTCAATATCAGCCTCTCTTTTCTGGTAAAAATATGTGAATTGTTGGTTTTTGTAATACTTTTCTAGAAACATTATATAAATCTTCACTTTTAACATTTCCCATGTTTTTCATATCATCAGTAAATTGATATATATCTTCGTTATCCATAGCCTGATGAAGTACATAATTGGAAAGATCTGTAGAATCCTCAAGTGTTGATGCAATGGCCGTTTTCATTATTTTTTTCATTAATGATATTGTATTATCATCGAAAACTATTTTCTCAGTTAATATATCTTGAATTACAGTATCAATTACATGAATTGCCTCATCAACATTTTTTTCCGATACTGATGTATAAATATATAGTGTTTTAACGTTATTTGAAGTATCCAAATGAGTATAAACATCATAAGACAATCCTCTTTCCTCTCGAAGCTCTCTAAATAATATTGAATTAGAACTTTCACCAAATTTAAAATTTAAAATTCTAAGTGCTAGTTCCTCATCCTTAGATAATCCATTAAATGTATATAAATAAAGTATTGTACTTTGCTCAATTTCTTTTTTATATGATACTTTTTTAATAAATTGTTGTTTTTCAGCTATTATTTTTTTCTTTTCAAATTTTTTCTTAGTCCACTTACCAAAACATTTACTTACAATATTTATTATGTCCTCATGTTCAAATGGAGATACAATAGATATAAAAGAATTATTCGGCAAATAATATTTATTATAAAACTTAACAAGTTGCTCCCTTGTAACATTTTTTATAATATCTTCATTTCCGATAGTATCTTCCTTAAGTGGACTATCTTTAAAGGCAATTTCATTAACTCTTTGAAAACTTAAGTCTTCAATATCATCATTAATTGTTCTAATTTCAGATAATATAACGCCTCTTTCCTTTTCAATTTCTGAAGTAGGGAATGTAGAGTTTAAAAGCATATCCCCCATAAGTGTTATAGCATTCTCTAATTCCTCATTTAAAATTGATGCACTATATACTGTAGAATTGAAATCAGTATAGGCGTTATATTCTCCACCTAAATTTTCCAAGTCATTGTTTAGTTTCTCATTAGTCCTAAGCTCGGTACCCTTAAATAGCATGTGCTCAATAAAATGTGCTATGCCTTTTTCATCTTTTTCTTCGAAAAGCGAACCTATATTTATTCCAGCATGAACTGCTGATATTTGACTATCCTTTTTAATAGTAATAAGTTTTATACCATTGCTTAATTCTGTTTGTTTTGTATTAAAAATTTCTTTAATCATCATATTCTCCTTTATCCAAAAAATATATTATTAATTATAATCTTCAAAAACACACTATTAATATCTTCATAAGGTTAATTACCCTTTAACTTTTCAAAAAATAATTTACTTACATTTAAATAAATAGTATATATTATTTAACTATATCATACTTTTAACTACTTTAGACTATATTTTTAAGCAATTTAGAGTACATTATTTTGTATATTATAGCGAAAGCTATTGACTAATTAAGATTTATACATTAGAATTGAAGTTCGAGTCAAATACTCATAGACAGTTCGCAACCATCCTGTCTTAAACTAAAACTATGGAGGCACAAAATTGAATATTAAATTAAATGAAGGAACTATGTCTGTAAAAATAAGAAAAATCGTTTTTGCAGCAATGGTGGCTGCTATTTATGCGGCTTTAACTCTAAGCTTATCGTTTTTCAGCTTTGGAGTTATTCAATATCGCGTAGCTGAAGGACTTACTATCCTGCCTTATTTTGCATCCTTTTCTATTCCAGGATTGCTAATAGGTTGTATAGTTTCTAATATTATAAGTCCACTAGGTATTATGGATATGGTTTTCGGTTCCCTTGCAACACTTATATCCGCAATTTTAACTTACTATATTGGTAAGAGCAAACTAAAGTTCAAAAGAATACTTGCTCCATTACCAGCTGTAGTAGTAAATGCCTTTGTTATAGGCATACTGTTAAAGCTTTTATATGTCAAGGACATGCCCCTTTTACTTTGTATGCTGCAAGTAGCATGGGGAGAATTAGTCTGCTGTTATGGAATTGGATTACCTCTTATTTATATTATTGAAAAGAACTCACTTTTGAGGAGTTTTTTAAAGTAATAATGAAAAGCAATTTAATTTTGCTTTTTTAGTTTAATATTTATTGTTTTGTATAGAAAATTGTAATAATAGATGTATTTGATACTTTATGAGAAGAAAGAGGAATTTTAATTAATGGAAAAAGTTAAATTTGATGAATTAGGACTAAACGAATCTGTACTACACGCTATACAGGATTTAAAATTTGAATACCCATCTGATATCCAAGAAAAAGCTATCCCAGTAGTACTCGCTGGCTTTGATATCATAGGTCAAGCTCAAACAGGAACTGGTAAAACATTAGCATTCGGTGCACCTATATTGAGTAGAATGGAAAAATCAAACGGTAAGGTTCAAGCAATAATAATGTCTCCAACAAGAGAACTTGCTGTTCAAGTTTCTGAAGAACTTCAACGTATTGCAAAACATGAAAGAATTAAGATATTACCAATCTATGGTGGTCAATCTATCGATAGACAAATATCAGCTCTAAAAAGAGGCGTAGATATTGTAGTTGGAACTCCAGGAAGATTACTAGACCATATTAGAAAAGGTACTTTAAAACTAGCAAATGCTAAATTTCTTGTTTTAGATGAAGCTGACGAAATGTTAAACATGGGCTTTATTGAAGATATTGAAAGTATTATAAGTAACTTAAGTGAAGATAGACAGACATTACTTTTCTCAGCTACTATGCCAAGAGCTATTAAAATATTGTCAAAGAAATATATGCATCCTGAAACAAAGATTATTGCAATAGAAAAGAAATCTTTAACTGTTTCTACTATTAAGCAATATTATTATGAAGTAAATAATAAAAACAAATTTGAATCTCTATGTAGAATTCTTGATGTTGATGCTCCTAAAACTTGTATATTATTCTGTAAAACTAAAAAAGGTGTAGATGAGTTAGTTGATGCATTACAACCTAGAGGTTATACAGTAGAAGGTATGCACGGAGACATGAAACAAAGCCAAAGAATGAACACTCTTAAAAAATTCAAAGAAGGTAATTTAAACTTCTTAATTGCAACTGATGTAGCTGCAAGAGGAATAGATGTAGAGGATGTTACTCATGTAATAAATTATGATTTACCACAAGATAGCGAATCATATATACATAGAATTGGTAGAACAGGTAGAGCTGGTAAAGAAGGTACAGCATATAGTCTTATTACAAGACGTGAATCATCAGCTATAAGACAAATTGAACGTGATACTAAAAGCGTAATTAATAAAAAAACTGTACCTACTATAACAGATATTTTTGCTGCTAAATCAGACACTATTATAGATCAAATAAAATTAGTTCTAAAAGAAAATTTATATGAAAATTTTCTTCCACTAGGACAAAATCTTATTGCAGAATTTGGTGATGAGGATGTAGCTGCTTCTTTAATAAAAATTATTTTTGATAAAGAAGTTAACTATAACTATGCAGATGATAGTACAACAACAACATCTGATACTGTTAGATTATTCTTATCTATAGGAAGAATGGATGAAGTTATGACTAAGGATATTATCGCTTTCTTATGTGAAACTGCTAATATTAACAAAAATGAACTTGGCCGTATTGACATCTTAGATAAATTTTCTTTCTTAGATGTACCATCAAACTTAGTTGATGCTATTTTAACTAATAGTTCAGGTAAGAGATTAAACAGCAGAAAAGTAAATATTGAAGTTGCTAAATCTAGAAGATAATTTTAACAAACAGAGGGGGTGTCTCAAAATGATTTAAAAATCATTTCAAGAGGCATCTCCTTTTCTTTGTTATTTTTAGGCCAAAT
>ERZ1463035.106-NODE-106-length-15709-cov-13.368596_pt1 | contig 15709 bp, 14 predicted proteins | sample MGYA00564486_ERZ1463035 | MGnify/ENA primary metagenome ERZ1463035 (study PRJEB39244, sample SAMEA3635149) | Helicobacter pylori | study: EMG produced TPA metagenomics assembly of PRJEB11511 data set (Assembly of a 5300-year-old Helicobacter pylori... | reverse complement strand
CCGTTGATATATAAAGAAAAAAACAAATAAGTAGTGTAAAAAAATTTACACTACCACATAGAAGAAGGAGGTATACATTATGAATCCAATTTTATCACTTGAATACTTTATTCCTGATGTAGAAGCTAGACAATGGAATGATGGAAAGGTATATTTATATGGCTCTAAAGATATCAGTGGAGATGATATATACTGTAGTTATGAATATCAGGTATTCTATTCAGAAAATCTCAATGACTGGTCTACGTCAGGAATTAGTTTTACCGTGGACGGGATAGGCGCTGATGGTAAAAGATTGTATGCACCAGATTGTATTTTCAAAAATGGAAAATATTATCTTTATTATTGCCTAGATGGAGGAAAAGAAGGCGTTGCAGTAAGTGATAATCCAGAAGGACCATTTAGAAATTTGCAGATTATAGAAAAAGCGTTAGGAATTGACCCATCTGTTTTAGTAGATGATGATGGTGAAGTGTATTATTTTTGGGGTCAAGTCAATCTAAAAGGCGCAAAACTAAAAGAAAATATGGTTGAAATAGACAGTGATACATTCCAAGATAAAATTCTCACTGAGAAAGTGGAAGGTTTTCATGAAGGCTCATCAATCCGAAAAATACACGGGTTGTATTACCTAGTTTACGCGGATATCTCAAGAGGTAAAGCAACTTGTTTGGGGTATGCAATTAGCAAAAGTCCTTTGGGACCATATGAAAAAAAAGGTATTATTATTGATAATATTGGATGTGATCCGGAAACTTGGAATAATCATGGTTCCATTCAGGAAATCAACGGTAAATATTATGTATTCTATCATAGGTCGACACACCACAGTCGCTACAATAGACGTGTATGCATTGAACCAATACAAATTAGTGATGATGGCACAATTAATGAGGTTGAAATGACTTCACAGGGGGTAGAAGGTCCAATTGATTGTAGAAGAAAGTTGAATGCCTCTGCTTTTTGTATTTTAGGTGGTCAGGCATACTTGACAAGTTATGAGGATTCGAAAGTAGTATATAACTATTTGAATAATATACATTGTAATGACTGGATTGGAATAAAATATTATGATTTCAGCAATAATGTAAGTCAGTGTTCAGTGGAAGCCTCTAGTTGTGGATATGGCGGTAGTATAGAAATACATTTGGATAGTCTGGAAGACCTTCTAATTGGGGAAATAAAAATAGGTTGTACAAACGGCAATTATGATTTTAAAGAATTTGTATGTGACTTAAGTCAACAGATTACAGGCACTCATGCTGTGTACCTTAAATATATAGATATGGATGGGAAATCAATGAAAATTAAGTCAATCTGCTTTCATTGATAAGCAGCAAAGTATGGATTCATTACCTTGGAAAAAGTGTTTAATTAGAGTTCTGTTAGTTACAATGATGGTACCATGGACAGTAGGAATTATCACTTGGTTCTTTATGATGCCAAAGTTCGAATGGATTAATAATTACTTAGCACTGATTATTCCAGGTTGTGAAAATACGTTTGGAATATTTTGAATGAGACAGTATTGTCAGAACAATGTACCAAGGACATTAATAGAGGCAGCTAAAATTAATGGATGTAGTAAATGGGTCATATTCTTTAGGATTATATCTCCTATCTTGCTACCAGCATATTCAGGACTTGGTATCATGTAGTTTGTAAATACATGGAACGACTTTATGCAACCATTGCTTATATTACGTTCTAATGAGGTTCAGGCATTGACCCTTATGTTAAAAATATATGTTGGGAGATCCTACTAGAGGAACTGATATGGGAGCTGTGATGTTAGCTGGTTCTTGCACGCGACTAAGTTCTTTATGTCTGGACTTACGGCTGGTGCTATTAAAGAATAATTCCATATAGAATTGGTGTTTTAATGTAATAAAAATATACATAAGGAGTGAAAAAAATGGATAACAATAAAAATATAAAGGTTGATAAATTATCACTAGGAACATGTTATTATCCTGAACAGTGGGATGACAAGTTATGGAAAAGTGATTTAACACGCATGTTAGATCATGGAATTAAGACAATTCGTATTACTGAATTTGCATGGAGTAAGTTTGAGCCAACAGAAGGTAATTTTACATTTGATTTCTTTGATAAATTTATGGATTTAGTTAAGGAAACGGAAATGAAAGTAATATTTTGTACACCTACAGCGACACCACCAGCATGGCTCACTTTTAAATATCCGGAAGTATTGAATGCAAATATGGAAGGTGTACTATATCGTCATGGTGCAAGACGTCATTATAATTATAATTCACCCAAATACAAGGAGCTTACAAAGATTATTGTAACTAAACTAGCAGAGCATTATTGCTCTCACCCCAATATTGTGGGATGGCAGATAGATAACGAAGTTAACTGTGAAAAGAATGAATTCTATTCGCAAAGTGATACTACGGCTTTTCGTAAATTCCTTCAAAATAAGTATGGAACTCTAGAGAAACTAAATCAGACATGGGGAACTGTTTTCTGGAATCAGGATTATACGGATTGGAAAGAAGTATTTGTACCAAGATTAACTATTAGTAATGCTGTTAATCCTCATGAAGTTATGGATTATACTAGGTTTATTTCGGATAGCGCATGCAGGTTTGTAAAACTTCAAAGTCAAATCCTTCATAAGTATGTTAAAAAGGGTGATTTCATTACCACTAATGGATTATTTAGTAATTTAGATAATCATCGTATGACTAGCGAATCTTTAGATTTTATCATGTATGATTCTTATCCGAATTTCGCATATACGTTGGAATCAAACCCGATACATTGCACTGATTTAAATGATAGAGAGTGGAGTAGGAAGCTTACAGAAGTTCGATCGATTTCTAATAATTTCGGGATTATGGAGCAGCAGTCTGGAGCCAATGGATGGAATACAGATATGGAGGCTCCTTCACCGAAACCTGGACAAATGACATTGTGGACTATGCAGAGTGTAGGTCATGGAGCTGATTATGTAAGCTATTTCCGTTGGAGAACGAGTACTATGGGAACAGAAATATACTGGCATGGAATCCTTGATTATTCAAATAGAGATAATAGAAGATTGGCTGAAGTGAAAGATATTGATGGCAAAATTGATAAAATTGGGGATATAGCTGGTTCCAAGTATATGGCAAGTTTTGCTGTGCTTAAAGATTATAATAATATATGGGATGCACAGCTGGATAAGTGGCATCAGAGAGTAGAAGAAGTCAGTCAGAAAGGATTATTCCAAGCGTCTCAGTTAACGCATACGCCTATGGATTATGTTTTTATTCAGGATAATACAGAGTTATCGGACTTAGCAAAATATCCAGTATTATTTTATCCTCATGCTACAATATTGACAAAAGAAGTAAAAGATTTATTAGAAGAATATGTAGACCAAGGTGGATGCCTAATATTCGGATGTCGCACTGGATACAAGGATGCCACTGGTAAGTGTGTAATGGCGAAGCTTCCAGGGCTCGTACAGAAACTTTCCGGGACGGATATCCCAGAATATACTTTTGTTAGCCCTGCTGATGACAAAGTATATGTTGATTGGGATGGAGATAAAATAGAAGCAGCAGTGTTTAATGATATATTAGAGCCACTTACAAATAAACAAGAAGTACTTGGTAAATACACTTCAAATTATTATGAAGGAAAGGCTGGGCTCATTAAGAATACATACGGAAAAGGTAGTGTGTATTATTTCGGTGGAGCATTTACAAAGGAGACTGTTGAAGTATTCTTAAGAAAACTCGAAATTATAAACCCATATGCAGACAAGATAGAATTGCCAGCTCAGTGCGAAATAGCAGTGAGAAGCAAAGACCGAATACAATATATATTTGTTTTGAACTATTCAAATCATGAGGTTTTAATAGAATTAAAACAGGAAATGTTAGATAAATATGAAAGTAAGAAGGTATGTGGAAAAGTAGAATTGAAAGCTTATGAAACAAAGGTCTATGAAATCTGAAATTCTTAATATTGTCTATTGATCTTAGTATTAAAGAATTGAATGCCATCCAATGGCAACAAGGAGCAGGACAACTAAGCCCAGTGGAATGGATAGATATGTTAAAGAAGATTCAAAAAGCAGGAAAAAGTATACACACATGGGGTTCAGCTAAGGATGTGCTTAAAATGCTAGACTATCTCTCACCAAAAGGTCTATATGTAGAGGTATATGATATTATGGACAGCCCTCAGGATGCAGAGGATTTCATTAGGGAAGTTGAAAAAAAATGTAAAGCATAGTTTTATTTAAAAAGGCATATTAAGGGTTTCCTAAATAAGATTGTTAGTTTAGTTGCAACAGATGCAGGAATCACACCGATTTTACCTGAATAATATGTATTAGAATACTTTAGTTTTCTAATACACTTATTAAAAAAAGGGGTTTTATCTATTATGGATTTAAATAGAGCAGAAACAACACCTACAGATTATATAAAAAATCCAATTCTTCCTGGGTTTAATCCTGATCCTTCAATTATAAGGGTAGGAGATGATTATTATATTGCTACTTCAACCTTTGAATGGTATCCAGGGGTTCTTATTTATCATTCAAAAGATTTGAAAAACTGGAGGTTAACAGCAAGACCTTTGAGCAGATTAAGCCAGTTGGATCTTACTGGAGTACCCAGTTCAGGTGGGATATGGGCACCATGCTTATCCTACAATGATGGCACTTATTATTTATGTTATACAATTGTTTTAAATCATGACGGTATTTTCTGGAACATGCATAATTATATCGTAACCTCTAATGACATATGCGATGAATGGTCGGAGCCAATTTATCTTCACAGTGATGGGTTTGATCCTTCTCTTTTTCATGATGATGATGGAACAAAATGGTTGGTTCATCGTTCGTTGGATTATAGAAATCCTAATAGAGGAATAGCCCTTCAAGAATATTCTGAAAAGGAGAAAAAGTTAATAGGTAAACAACTTATTATTTTTAAGCGTTCTGATATAGGTGATGCTGAAGCACCTCATATCTATAAGCTTAATGGCTGGTATTATTTGATTGTAGCAGAAGGCGGCACTGGACTTGGCCACTGCGTTACTGTCATGAGAGCTAAGAATATAGAAGGTCCTTATGAACCTGACCCTCAAAATCCTATGTTAACATCTAGAGATGATTTAACACTGCCTTTGCAAAAGGCTGGACATGCAGATATAGTCCAAACACAAACAGGAGAATGGTATATGGTACATCTTTGCGGAAGACCAATTAAGACAAGCGGATTGTGCACACTAGGAAGAGAAACTTGTTTAGAAAAGGTCGTCTGGACTAAGGAAGGTTGGCTTAGGATTGAAGGCGGCGATAATAAACCGATGCTTTACGTGCCTGCTCCGAAGTTAGAAGAGAAATACTTTAAATCAACTCAAGATAAAGATGATTTTGATAGCACCACTTTAGATATAAATTTTCAAACACTCCGAATTCCTATTGATGAGTTTTATATAACACTGAAGGAAAGACCTGGTTACTTGAGGTTAAAGGGTAGAGAATCTTTAAACTCAAGATTCAAACAAAGTATAGTAGCAAGGCGTCAGCTATCCTTCTGCTTTACAGCATCTACCTGTGTTGAATTTGAACCACTTTCATTTAAACACATGGCTGGGCTTACATGCTATTATAATACTATGAGTTTTCACTACCTCAAAATTAGCTATAAAGAAGGGTTAGGTAAATCTCTTGAGATTATAACCTGTGATAATGAGATCTATTCTTTTCCTGTAAATGAACCTATTTGCATTGAAGGATGGAAAAGGTGCTATCTTAAATCAAAAATAAGTTATCAGAATCTACAATTTCTCTATTCTAAGGATGGAGTAAATTGGAATAAAATCGGTCCAGTACTAGATGCAGGTATTTTATCTGACGAACATGTTAATGGCTGGGCGTTTACTGGTGCTTTCATTGGCATATGCTGTCAGGATCTTACTGGTGGGGCGATAGCTGCTGATTTTGATTACTTTGTTGTAACTCAAACATCTCCACATGATAAAGATTAAGTTAACAATACGGTCTTTTAACAGTAAATCATATTGTGGATGGTTTTAAATACAAACAACATTAATTCATGAGAGGAGAATGCTAAATGTTCAAGCTAGTAGAAAAATTAGATAAACCAATTATCTTCAAGGGTGCAGCAGGTACCGAAGACATCAAATACGGGTTTGAGGGAGGAACTGTCATAGAAATAAACGGAAAATTCCATCTTTTCACTTCGGAAATGACGGATGACCCATTTTGGGTTAAAATGAAATTAAGTCATTGGGTCAGTGATGGAGGGAAGACTTTCAAGCGTATGTCTACGCTGATGGAGTCAAGCGGTGATTTTACTGGAGATGACCCACGAGCGGCATTATGGTCACCAATTCCTACATTTGATGAACAGAATGGGTATTGGTATATGACTTATGTAGCCTATCGTGCAGCTCCAAACACAGAAAAACAGCACAGAATCAACATGGATGGTAAAATATGGTTATCTCGTTCGGAAACTCCTGGTATTGAGGGAATAGGGGGTCCTTATGAGGACCTAGGAATTATTCTCCAAAAGGATGAAAACGCTGATCTGTGGGAAGGCCTTCAAGGGTCCGACTCATTTTATCCTTATCGTTTAGGCGATATATGGTATTCTTTCTATGGAAGTTGTGATACGCAAAGCTTACCCATAAAATGGTGGGGAGTGGGTTTGGCAATGGCTCCAACCCTCCAAGGTCCTTGGACCCGTTGTACCAAGATGAACCCTGTATTGATTAATGACATCTTTACTGAAAATCCGATTGTGACTAAAATAGACGGTCTATATTATGCTTTTTATGATGGCGGAAACAAAATGGGTTACAGCATTTCAGAAGATGGAATTCACTGGTCTAAAGGTCATGAAATTATGTTCGAGAGAACATGGGAGAAAAACGTAAGAACACCTTTAAGTTGTATTGCATTGGGAGAAGGTCTATACAGTGTTTTTTATACAGCGTATGATGAAAATGGGTTTGGATGTGTTGGGAACATGACTATAAAGAAGTAAGTAGATGATTTAACGACGGGAATTTGTTCAAATTGGTCTAGGCGCTGCTAGGTCTCTTTCAGAATGCATATGGCTGGTAGATGGAGGGAAACCATGGAATGAAAATAAAATTATGCCAATAAAATGTTTTGTATTAAGTGAACAATCAAAAATATGTTTAAAAGTTAATGCAAGGGATATATATTCAGGAGAAGTGAAACAAATTATCGATTTATCCATGAAACCCCTACCAAATTCAGAAGCTTTAAAACTTATGACCAATATATTAGATAAAAAAGATAAGAAAGCATTTCTGCAAGACACAACAGTACAATTATTATCAGGTAATTATACGCTGGAGGCTGTGGTAACTAACGAGAAGGGGAATGTTTTATTCAAAGGAGCTGGTAGAATAAGCGTTATTAAATAATATGAAGATAACTCATTTTCTAATGATAGGTTATTAAAGAAATTCGTATTGTAAATTTATTAAGAGCTGAAAGGTGGGGTATTTATGTTTTTTGGTGTTGATTATTATCCAGAACATTGGCAGGAAGAACGCTGGTCAATTGATGCAAAGATGATGAGAGAGGCAAGTATTAATATAGTAAGGCTTGCAGAATTTGCATGGCCTAAGATGGAGCCGTAGGAAGGTAATTACAATTTTTTATGGCTCGATAAAGCTATTGAAGTTTTATCAGAGGAGGGAATTAAGGTTGTTTTAGGAACGCCTACTGCCGCTGCGCCTAAATGGCTTATGGATAAAAATTCAGAATTTTATCCTAAAGATGTTTATGGATTAACAAAAGGATTTGGAACAAGAAGACACTATTGTGCTAGTAACGAGGTTTATAGGGAGTATTCAAAGAAGATAGCTATAGAAATGGCTGAGCATTACAAAAACAATTTAAATGTTATTGCTTGGCAAATCGATAATGAGTTTGGAACGCAATGTTACTGTCAAAGCTGTCATAGCAGATTTAAGACATGGGTTAAAAATAAGTATGGTACTATTGACAAGCTTAGTGACGAATGTGGAACTGTTTTTTGGAGTCATACCTATAGAAAGTTCGATGAAATTATTATTCCTATGTATTCATCTTCTGATGGATTTTCACAAAACAATTCAAGTACTAGCAATTTGTTATCAACTCCTTTCAACCATAATCCTGGTTTATTATTAGATTTCTTTAGATTTCTTTAGATTTTCTTCAGATAATATAGTTGAATATCAAAAGCTACAAATTGATGAAATTAGAAAAAGAAGCTCACTGCCAATAACTCATAATTATATGGGGCATTTTAGCGAAATTGATTATTACACTTTGGGGAAAGATTTAGATTTTGTATCCTGGGATAATTATCCTAATAATATGTGGGAAAAATCTTCTTACAAGAGCATTTCTATGGCACATGACTTAATGAGAGGGATAAAAAATAAAAACTTCTGGATGATGGAACAGCAAAGTGGTCCCTGTGGATATAAATAATTGGCAGATAATCCTGAACCAGGACAGGTTAGACTTTGGACTTACCAGTATATTGCTCATGGAGCGGAGGCAATAGTATACTTTCGCTGGAGAGCATGTACTGTTGGAACTGAACAATACTGGTATGAAATACTTGACCATGACGGAATAGCAAGAAGAAGGTATAGGGAAATAAAGGAGATTGGTAAAGAATTAGATAAATTAGGGGATATTTTTGTAGATTCTGAAAATAAAGTTGAAGTTGCACTAATAAAATCCTATGATAATTTTTGGAGTCATCGAGGCCAACCTCACAATACAAAATTTAGCTATAATCAACTTTTAGAAAGCTACTATAGTGCATTAATTTCAAATAATATTAATACAGACGTAACAAGCGTTGATGCAGATTTTTCAAAATACAAGTTGATTATAATGCCAGCATTTAACTTAATGAATGAAGAAATAGGTAAAAAATGTGACGAGTTTGGTCAAAGAGGGGGAGCATTATTAATAACCTTTAGGTCGGGGACAAAAACATGGAATAACAAAATGACCACTATGACAGTAACTGGATACTTTAAAGATATGTCAGGAGTGGAACTCGAAGAATTTGACTCAATAAACTTTGGAAGAACTGTAGATGTAAAAGGAGAATTTGGAAGTGGAACAGCTTCAATGTGGTGTGACGTATTAAAAACAAATGGTGCTAGAGAAATAGCTGCCTATAATAGCCATTACTACAAAGGGACTCCTGCGGTAACAGTGAACAAGTACGGTAAAGGAAATGTTTATTATGTGGCATGTGATCTGGATGAGATTGCTATGGAAAACCTTATAAACATTATAGTAAAATCTGAAATGATTTTGCCTGTCCTTAAAGATAAAATACCTGGAGTAGAGGCTGTTAAGAGAGAAAAAGATGGAAAGCGTTATTATATGATACTAATTTATAATGATATGAGTACTGAAGTTTTCATTGATGGTGAATATAAAGACTTGTTAACTGGAGAAAAAGTAGTAAGTAAACTAACTTTATCACCATACGGAGTTGTAGTTCTTCAGGTTGTATAATTTAATTTCAAACTTCATGAGAGCTAAATTATTTTTAATATTTACAATTTGTATAAATATAAGCAAGTGATATAGATTTTTTATAGATAGTAATGGTGCTTTGAATGGATTTAATTTCTTTGGTGTTTACGATACTCTATAAAAAAAATGAAAAAACCTGTTGATTTAATTGAAAAATAGATTTAGATTATACATCGAAGAAATTGACAAGTATGAGGTCATTATTTATGAGCGAAAATAAGAGTTAATATGAAACAAAAGAGGACACTGTAGAAAAAAATCTACAGTGTCCTCTTTTAAAGTCTTTTTATGATTTACTTTAAAATGACGTTATATTCTTTAAGCCAAGTGTTTACTTGAATTAAATATGCTATAAGTTGAGGCCCTGTCATAAGTTGACCATACCAAGGATTCTTATATGCATTACCACCTGAATCAACTATTTCCTGAACATGTTTTTGGTCTATTAGCTGTAATATTGGTGAGGATTTATCTTTTAATATATTATTCATTAATTTTTGAACAGCCATTGTATAACCTGGGTTGTGAGTCTTTGGATAGGGACTCTTTTTTCTCCAAAGTACGTCATTTGGAAGAAGTCCTGTAAGTGCTTCTCGTAGAACTCCTTTTTCACGTCCTTTATAATATTTCATATCCATAGGGATATTATATGCATATTCTACAAGTCGTTGGTCTGCAAAAGGAACTCTTACCTCAAGGCCACTTGCCATACTCATTCTATCTTTCCTTGTAAGCAATGTTATCATAAACCACTTTATATTTAAATAAAATAATTCTCTCATTCTATGCTCTCTTTGGCTTTCACCAGGAACACCTGGAACTTGTCTTAAACTTTCATCATATTTATCTTGAACATATTCTTCTAGTGGAAGACTTTGAAGATCAGGAGATAGTATACTTTTCCTATCATTTACAAATTTTGACCATGGGAAGGTAGTTGCATTTATATCTTCCTCACGTCTAAACCATGGATAACCACCAAAGAGTTCATCAGCACATTCGCCTGAAAGCGCAACAGTAGAATTTTTTCTTACCTCTTTGCAAAAGAGATATAATGAGGAATCTACATCGGCCATACCGGGCAAATCTGTAGCAATAACAGCCTCTTTAAGATATGAGGCTAGTTCAGGTGTATCAATTAATATATCATGATGATTAGAGCCAATATAGTCTACCATCTTATAAATCCAGTCTGCATCTGTATTTGGTTGAAATTCTGTAGGCTTAAAAAATTTTCTATTATCAACATAATCTACAGAATAAGTGTTTAAGTTGGGCATATTATTTTTTTTGAAATAGGTTGAAGCAACAGCTGAAATTATACTTGAGTCAAGTCCACCAGATAAGAATGTACACACTGGAACATCTGCTACCAGTTGTCTTTCTATTGAATCTACAAGCAATGTTCGCACGTGCTCTGCAGTTGTGGATAAATCCTCATCATGAGGTTTAGCGGTAAGTTTCCAATATTCTTTAGTTTTAATACCATCTTTATTATAAATTAAACTATGAGATGGAGGTAATTCTTTTATATTTTGAAAGATACCACTACCAAGAGGTCTTGCAGGTCCAAAGCCAAAGAGTTCAGTAAGGCCTTGTTTATCAAGAATTGGTTCTACTAATGGATGAGCTAAAAGAGTCTTTATCTCCGAACCAAAAATTAATGAATTATCTTTGATTGTATAAAAAAGAGGTTTAACTCCTAAAGGATCTCTTGCTAAAAATAATGTTTCATTTGTTTCATTCCAAACTCCGAAAGCATAAATGCCGTTTATATGTTTAACACATTCGGCTCCCCAGAAAATAAAGGCTACTAGAAGCACTTCAGTATCAGAATATGAGGTAAAAGTGAATCCATTATCTTTTAATATTTTTCGTACATCTTCTGTATTATAAAGTTCACCATTATACACGATAGTATAAGTGTTATTTCCTATTTTTTTCGTCATAGGTTGTGCTCCACCTTCTGGGTCAACGACCACAAGACGTCTATGACCTAAAAGTGCATGTTTTGAAAAATGAAAACCACTGGCATCAGGTCCTCTTTTTTTCAATGTATCAGTCATTTTAAAAAGAATTCTATTATCATTTTCAATATTAGCATACAAATTAATCCATCCCGCAATACCGCACATTTTATCATCTCCTAAATTTAAATAACATTGTCATATATATGGTATGCAATTTAGTTTGAATGGTGTATATAATAAATACTTGTGAATATAAGAATACTGTGATAAACTAGTAACTAATTAAATAATGAACTACCTAGGGTAGAGGTGCTGTGTCTATTAGTACTTATTTGGAGCTTGCAAGCGAGGAAAAATAAGAAAAGGAGTTATGGCCGAAGAAAATATATTTGGTAAAATTATTTTCTGGTTTTACACATAATATGTGTAGGGCTGTCACTGATTTATTAGTGGAGAGCTACAAGGTACACGAGGTTTGTGTAAAACAACATATTTTATACAGCAAGGGTGTTCCTTTGCTGTATTATTTTTTTTTGGAGAGATGTATCAATATCACAAAAGATAAAGTTTAAATATCAATGATGTATTAAGAAATATAAAAATGTTTTAAATTCTATTAGCTGTTATTAGGCAGCGACCCAGGAGATGATTTGATTATGGCAGTAGTTGTTCAAAAGTACGGTGGTTCATCGGTAGGCACTACAGAAAAAATTAAAAAGATCGCACAGAGCATAATAAAAAGAAAAAATAAGGACACGGATTTAGTAATAGTAGTATCGGCTATGGGGGACACTACAGATGATTTATTATCCTTATCAAAGGGAATAGGGGAAGAACCTGATAAAAGGGAATTAGACGCATTACTCTCAACGGGAGAAATAATCTCAAGTGCATTACTTGCTATGGCAATTAAGGGACTTGGACATGATGCAATAAGTTATACTGCATACCAAATTGGAATTAAGACTAGTGGACAATATGGTAAGGCATTAATTGAGGATATACATGGTAACAAAATTAAAAAAAGTTTAAAAGAAGGTAAAATTGTAATAGTTGCTGGCTTTCAAGGGATAAATGAAGAAGGGGATATTACCACGCTTGGTAGAGGTGGTTCTGATACTACGGCGGTTGCACTTGCTGTAAAACTTAATGGAAGATGTGAAATATATACGGACGTTTCTGGTATATATAGTGTAGATCCTAGAGCTTATAGCGATGCAAAAAAATTAGATGAAATAGAATATGAAGAAATGCTTGAACTAGCAAGTTTGGGAGCTCAGATAATGCATTCAAGATCAATAGAACTTGCTCAAAAATATGGTATACCTATATATGTAGGATTAAGTGATAGTAATATTAAAGGAACTATAATTAAGGAGGTAAATAACGTGGATATGGAAAGTAAACCAGTAACGGGTATTGCGACAAGTGATGATGATGTGGCAGTAACGCTTAAGAATATACCTAAAGATGTAAATATATTGTCAACTATATTTGAAGCTATAGGAACTAAAAGGGTTAATATAGATATGATAAGTCAATCATCACCAGTAGATGGAATGGTGAGTGTATCGTTCACAATTCCTAAAGAAAGCTTAAAGGATAGTCTTAAAATTATAGATAGAATAACAGTTGATACTAAAGTTATAGTTGATGAGGATATAACTAAATTTTCGATGGTAGGTCTTGGGATGAAGACAACCTCTGGAGTAGCTGCTAGAATGTTTAGGGTTTTTAGTAAAAATGATATAGAGATTAAAATGATTACGACATCAGAAATAAGAATAACTTGTGCAATTAAAACCAGCGACAAGCTAAAGGCTATAAAGGTAGTTGCGAAGGAATTTAATTTATAAATAATATATTAATAAAAGGAGGGATTTATGTGAGATTTTTTGGTGATATAAAAAATGATAATAATATGCTAAGTATTGCAGGAGTTAGTGCAAAGGTCTTAGCAAAGGAATATGGTACACCTTTATACATAATGGACGAACAGCTTATACGAGATAATTGTAGAAGATTCTATAAATCGTTAAAAGTTAAGAGTGAACATAATAAGGTAGCATATGCTGGAAAAGCATTTTTGACTATTGCAATGTGTGAAATTATAAAAAGTGAAGGTTTATATTTAGATGTAGTTTCGGGCGGAGAATTGTACACTGCCTATAAGGCTGAATTCCCACTTGAAAATATATATTTTCATGGCAATAATAAAACAATTGATGAAATTAAAATGGCAATAGATCTTGGGGTAGGAACTTTTGTGGTGGATAATCTTCATGAAATGAAAATTATTAATGAAAATGCAAAGGAAAAGGGAATTACACAACAAATTATTCTTAGAGTAACTCCTGGTATTGAAGCACATACACATGACTATATAAAAACTGGACAGATTGATTCAAAGTTTGGATTTACTATATTAAATAATGAGCTTGAAGAAGTTATAAGGACTGCTTTAGGTTTATCAAATATAAAGCTTGCAGGACTTCATTGTCATATAGGATCTCAAATTTTCGAGTTAGAACCTTACAGAGAAGCCGTAAATATAATGACAACTTTAATTAAACATATAAAAGAAAAGTTTAGTTATGATATAGAAGAATTGGATTTAGGTGGAGGATTTGGAGTTTATTATGATAAGGGTGATGAACCTAAAGAAATAGAAGAATTTTGCTCTGTAATACTTGAGGAAGCTAAAGCAAGGTGCATTAAATATGGAATAAAACTTCCTATTATTGTGATTGAACCAGGTAGGTCTATTGTAGCTAATGCAGGTATTACGTTATATACTGTTGGAGCTATAAAGGATATACCAGAGGTTAGAAAATATGTGGCAGTTGATGGTGGAATGACAGATAATATAAGACCAGCATTATATAATGCACAATATCAATGTCTACTTGCGAATAGAATAAGTGATCCATGTACGGAAATAGTTACAATAGCAGGTAAGTGTTGCGAAAGTGGGGATATACTTCTTGAGGGAGTTAAGTTGCCAAAGATAAATAGTGGAGATCTTATGGCTGTATTATCAACTGGTGCTTATGGTTATTCAATGAGTAGTAATTATAATAAAATACCTAAGGCTCCAGTAGTTTTAGTTAATGATGGTAGTCACAAAATAATATGCAAAAGACAAACATACAAGGACATGATTAGTAACGAAGTATGTTTATAGGTAACAAAATTATCAAATTCTCCAGCGTGTCTTGCAACAGGAGCTTGAAACTGGAAATTGCATTAAGAAACTCTATTTTTTTGCTTATGTAAAATCCTCTATCGCTCACATTCGCCGTCCTGGCTCAGGTTCGCTAGCCTGACCTCCTGTCAGGCTTACGAGAATTTTACATTTGCAAAAGAAGAGTTTCTAAATACAATTTCAATAGTTTCTTCGCCTCTTGTTGCAAGTCACTCCGGAGAAACTCATATTATTATCTACACTATTTTGTGTATGTGTAAAAAATGGCAAGGAGGAAAAGAGGAAAAGAGGAAAAGAGGAAAAGAGGAAAAGAATGAAAGAGCATAATATCCTATCCAAAAAAGTTTTTAGCTGGTAGGCTGTCGATTGGATAAATAATTTTTGAAACTAAAGTTGAAGAAGAAGAGTTTCTAAATGCACTTTTAATGATTCTTCGTTTCTTGTTGCAAGTGATTCTGGAGAAATTCATACTATTATTTATTTACACTATAGTGTAGCTGCAAAAGATGGTAAATGAGAAAAGAGTGAAAGATTTTGATATTCTCTCTAAAAAAGTCTTTTAGCCGGTAGGCTGCCGATGTGATAAATAATCTTTGAAACTAAAGTTGAAAAAGAAGAGTTTGTAAATGCACTTTCAATAATTTTTTCGTTTCTTGTTGAGAGTCACTTTGGATAAATCATATATATGTTATATAAACTTCTATGAACAATAAGGGCATCTAACAATTTTATTTGTTATATGCCCTTGAGTGCGTTCAAAGTAGGTTATTTTATAAATTGACATTTTGATATACTTTCTAAAAAAGTCTTTTAACCGTTAGGCTGCCGATGTGATAAATAATCTTATAGGCTAGGCTTAATAATAGTGTTGAAAATTTGATATTTTTTAAGGAAAGACAAATGGATTTCCTTAATTGAGATTTTTAGAAATATGTAGTACTATGA
>ERZ1463035.105-NODE-105-length-15910-cov-13.017660_pt1 | contig 15910 bp, 34 predicted proteins | sample MGYA00564486_ERZ1463035 | MGnify/ENA primary metagenome ERZ1463035 (study PRJEB39244, sample SAMEA3635149) | Helicobacter pylori | study: EMG produced TPA metagenomics assembly of PRJEB11511 data set (Assembly of a 5300-year-old Helicobacter pylori... | reverse complement strand
GGCCGATGTCGAGGCGATCAATGACAGCATGGGCAAGGGTCACGAGTCCTACACGCTGCCTCAGATCGTAGCGTTGTTGCGGGGTGGCAAGTAATGGCTCTCGAGTGGCGATACAGCTACCGCTGCAAGGAAACGCTCGGGTTGAAGTGGACGCCCTGGCAGATCCGCCCCGATGAGCTTACCCTGTACCAGCTGCGCGAGATCGCGACCGAGGAGGTCGGCAGCCCAGAGGACGTATACAGCGTCCAATCCAAACCAGCAGACGAGGTGACACCATGAGTCAGACCTACCACAACGGCGATATTCTTTACTGGAACGGGACCTGCAAGGCCACTTGCCAGATGCGCGAAGGCAAGTTGAGCATGCCTGACGGGACAACCCGTGAGCAGGCACGAGAGCTGGCAGAGGCCGCTGCAAGCGCTGCCAACGCCCACCTCGACGGGTTCAAGCCGAAGTATAAGAACCGGTAAAGCAACTTGCACTGATCGGAGGCGACCTGTTATGGTCGCCTTTCTTACATCTGGAACAGGGGTTTTCTCATGAGTCGGTTTGATGCTGTAGAAGAAAAGCAAGGGGTAGACCAGTTCGGGACCCCCGTGGTTCGTCATCTGGTCTACGACGATTCGGCGAGCACAGAGGCGGGCATCATCGCTATCTGCCCTGATCGTGACAGCGCTCTGTATGTGCAGCGTGCTCTTGAGATGCTGCATGATCATCAAAGCTCGCTGCCAGCGCCTGTGCAGCCGCCAGCGTTCCCTGCGGCTGCGTGTCCGTTTGAGGTTGTCTACGGAAACGCTGTAGTGGACGGTAACTTTCTGCCAGCGGCAATGCCTCGCCCGCTCAAGCCGTGGGCTGACCCGGACTATATGAAGTGGATCGGGGATACAAGCTGGATGACATGGAGGGACGAGTTAATGTCTAACCCGGATCACGTGTTCTGCAAGGACGTGATGCACACCTACAACGGGCCGAACGGCCTTTGCTCAAAATGCGGTTGGGATGAGGTGCCTTTCTGATGAGCCATGACAAGCGTATTCAACTCATCCATAGCACACTGGCAAAGCACGAGGAGCACAAGCGAGAGGTGCTTTTCGGGGCCTTGAGCCGTCGCCTGGGACGAGATGTAAAGCAGTCCGACCTGCCGCAACTCGCAAAGCGCCTTCTGCGCGTGGAGTCGCCAGAGAGCACGGCCCTCAGACTCGACGGGATCCCCCTGGTGGAGTTCGCCCACGGCAAGTTCGAGAACGTGATCGTTGACGGGGTTGAGGAGATCAAGTTTGTTGCCAAGTACAAGGACCATACTCTGCTATGAAAATGTCAAAGTACCTTGAGAACGTGTACGACCAGCAGAAATACGGGCTTCCCAGCAACCTTTGGCCGGAGTTCCGGGCTCTGGCAATGTCGACAGTTAAGTCGATGAAGTGGTACGCGGTTAAGGGCGCGCATTATGTGCGGATTTACTGCGAATTCACGATAAAAGGGATGCCTGCCGGCTGCTACTCGTCAATAATTGGAGCGGAGTGCAAGGGGCTGCCCTGGGAGATGATGCTTTATCGGATGGTTGTCGACGTTCTGAGACTGCTAAGAGTACAGAGCGGCCTGGATCGCCTTGGCAGGCTCGAGGTTGACAGACCGGAAAGTGTCTGTAACATCACCATTCTCAAGCCTGCTTAGTCGCAGTGCGTAGGAACCCTGGCAGATAGCGCATAGATTGACTGCGCAGGGTGAGACGCTAACCGGGTTTGTCTGCAACCGTAGCTCAGATGGATAGAGCGCTCGCCTGTCACGCGAGAGGTCGCGGGTTCGATACCCGTCGGTTGCGCCAATCGCCAAACTGGCGTGGTTACGCCGAAGTTGACAGCCGGAACAGACGGCACTAAACCCACCTTAGCCGGTGGGTTTTTTTATGTCTGTAAAATAGCTTTACAAGCTGGCCGGGATTTAGCTATAGTTCGTCCCAAGCAGCAACACACCAGCGAACAACGGAGCAATACGAGATGACTACAAAATACGCAGCAGAAGGCCACGGAGAACTAGACGAGGCTTGCGCGATTGACCCTAGCTACGCTCGCCGCTTCGACGCCCTGACCTACGACCAGCGCCACAACATCGTGCTGGCCATTGAATCGGAACAAACGACATTCCTTAATGAAAAACATCGCGGCCAGGTTACAACCTTCGCAAGCATTGAGGACGCTACCAGCGCAGCCGCCGAAGGACAGTTGTGCGAAGAGGAGGCGGCCTAACTAACCCTGACCACCTCAAGCCCCTTAATTGGGGCCTCGCCAGTACCAGAAACCAGATCGGAGCAAGCCGTGATGAGCAAGAAAGAATTCGCAAGCGCCATGGTCAAGAAAGCGCGGTCTATAAACTGGCTTTGCATCTGGCCGCGCACCAACCATCCGGTATCTCTGGAGAGCGCTCGCGCAAACCGGGACCGTTATATCCAGCTCGCCCGCAACGCCTTGAGCTGAAACCATCAATTACGCCCCAGGCCCGCCATGCGCGGGCTTTGCCAGTACCAGCCAACGGAGCCCAGGCAATGCCGCACTTGATCACAGCAATTCTCTTGACACCGTTCGCCCTGTTCCTGCTTACTGTCTACGTTATCGGGAAGCAAGTAGCAAAAGATCATCACTGAAATAAGTAGCCGGAGATCCGCCATGACAATCAACAAAACCCTTCTGAAAGCCTACTGCGAGGAGCTGGACAAGCTGCGCGAAAAGTACGGCTACAAGTTCGTGTCAAAAGGCAGAGCTATGCCGTCATGGGACGCCTCTGCTAGTGTCCCGCACATCGTCCGCAAGCGCATGGTCAAGCTGATGGGCATGATCGACATACTCCGCGCCGGTCGCAAGTCGTGCCTCGACCAACGCTTCTTTGATGCTCCGTCGCGCCAGCGCCTCTGGAGTCTGCGAGACGCAAAAGAGGTATTCGCGGAGTTCAAGGGCAGCCCGTCCCTGTGGCGCGTGAGCGCTACCCGTCACATCCAGTATCGCGGATCCGAGGAGTGACAAGCCCCGCAATAGCCATGTTCGAGATAATGGATCTGGCCCTGCTCGGTGACATCTTTGTGCTTCGGGACAGCAAGTTGCACGCCATCCTGCGCAAGAAGTGCCGAGCCCTGTACAAGCAAGGCCAGCTGGAGTTTGTGTCCAATGAGGAGCGCGGGTTCACCTACCGCATCACCGAGTCGGGACGCTCTCATCACCTGCACAACCAGTTAAAAAAAGCGCTGTACGCCTCTCAATCTCAGGAGTAGAACCATGGAATTCAAAGCGGCACAACCAAAGAAGAAAGGGTTTTATCTGGCTCATACGCCGGATCAGGGCGAGTACGTCACGACACTTATCCGCGTGGTGACTTCCGATGTCACAGGGGGGCACTGCTACGAGGCGTTCTCGTTCAAGGACAACGACTGGCTGCCTACTCACCCGAACAAGCAGTGGTTGTTCTCCCCGCGCCTGCGTCACGCTGTAGGGTTCGGGCCCGAGCTGGTGGACGTGCTCAAGAAAGCACCAGTCCCGCAGGTTGAGCTGTCTGTCGCGCAGTTCAATGACGAGAACCTGCGGTCCCGGCTCAAGAATGCCGGCATTGCCTGCGCCATGGACATGCACGAGCTGCTGCGCGAGGCGTTCTCCAAAGAGTTCACAAAGGAGACTGGCTGCCATATCAAGTGGCTGCCCAACGAACAACGGTGGAACGCGGCCTCTCCGCAGTTCGCGTGGGGACTGTACCAGCGCGCCCACGGTGTACGCTGATGGACCGCTCGCGTCTGCTGCTGGACGATCAATCAACCGAGGTGCTACGCAAGCGCTTCGAGATGCATCTACCCGCCATGGGCCTGCCAGAGGTCGAGATCGTGCGCAAGGGACCGCTGCACTACGAGGGGCCTGCATGGCTGTCGTCTATGTGGTTCGGGTTCCTCATGGCCTCGCGCACCACGTTCATTTGGCGAGATCCAAATTTCGAGGGGGATTTCGTCAAAGGGGACACCCTGGTAGAGCTGGGCATAAAGATGGAGGATCAGTCAGGCGGGTGCGGATCTCTAGACATGCGTGTGTCTTCGGAGTGGGTCAAGGACGTATCCGAGTGGCTTGTAAGTGAGGCCGCTGACGATGAGCTGTCCGCTCTGTATCTTGCTCGCGCAGATCACCTCATCAACGACCAGCTGATGCGTGACGCAGAGAAAAAGAAAAAATAAAGTACTTGCACCGTCAAGGCCGACTCTTATACAGTCGGCCTTGTCAATTAAAGGGAGTCCAAGTCATGCAAAACTCAACAGCACTCATGGTCCAGTTCCTTGTATTTATGTTCTGCATCATCGCGTTTTTCGCGGCGCTGGAGGCTCGCTCTCGCCGTCGCAAGGCATCTGCTCGTCGCGGAGCCACCCGTGGGTAACGTTGCGGCTTGTGGCCGCGCAGCAGAGTGGAACCAGCACGATCAGCTTGCGTCAGAGTTGCAGGCTGACGCAGATCTGGTCCGCAAGAATAAACACCTCGTTAAGACTGGCGACCTGATCACGCAAGGCGCCCTTGACAACCTGCTCTTTGATCAGCGGATCGAAAACGCCAAGTTCCAGTTGGGGCGCGACCTGCGTACAATGCAGCGCGCAAGAGCAAACCACGTGCGGTCCCGGTCCATCTCTAACGGGGATCTCGCTCGCGATCTGTTCGGCCTGGAGTGGAGCGGTGCCGTAGGGCTCTGCAAGCAGATGGGCATTGACCCGAAATCAATCATCACAGAGAAGAAATAGCCATGGCCTACATCGTAATCACCAAACTTAACGGCAAGACCGTTCGCGGCGTACAGCAGACCGCAAAGGCAACTGTAACCCTGTCGGACGGCACGCAAAGGGCTTTCGACGGCAAGATCAATCCGGGCCAGCTGTACAACGGTGGCGAGCTTCCCGATGGGATCTCCATCCACGGCAGCAGCTCCGATGGAGAGTTCGCCTGGACGTTAATGGGCGAGTCTGACGTTCAACTGATCACCAATCCAGCAAAGTAAGGGGTTCATCATGCTTAAAGAAGTCGAAGTAATCCGTGACCACGTTCTGCGCGCCATGCTGTGCGGATCCCGCGTGACCTGCCGCCCTGCGCCCACCGGCACAGATCAAGACGTCATTGTTTTGGTGCAGCACATCGGGGCATCGGGCAAGCGGATGGGCGAAACTGAATACCCGGCGATCTATGACGACCTCATGTCCGGCGGCTGGACCCTGGGCGGCTCCGGCGATCAGGATGACGAGTTCGAGTCGTGGACCATTGGCGACATCAACCTGATCCTTACTGCGGACGAGGATTTCTATAATCGGTTCGTTGCAGCTACCACGGTATGTGCTCGCCTTAACGTGCTCAACAAGGAGGATCGAAAGGCTATTTTTCGTGCCGTCCTGTACTCTGAGGGCTGCTATTCCCCTGGCGAGAACGGACTCGAAATTGAGCAGGAGATGCCTTTCTAATGAGCCAGACAGCCACCTTCCCAGCCCTGCTTATCGACACCGAGACGACTGGAAAATCAGAGTCTCCCCAGGTGATCGAGATGGCCTATCTGGCAATGAACGAGATCCCTGGCAAGCTGCATACGGGTACTTTCGTCAGCCTGTACAAGCCGACGATCAAGATCGAGTTCGGGGCCATGGCAACCCACCACATAATCCCGGAGGATCTGGAGGACGCTCGCCCGCATACGGAGGCACTGGGTGATGTTCCGCCTGCGACCTATTGGATCGGCCACAACGTGGAATTTGACTGGAAAGTGCTCGGGTCTCCGCCTGACGTCAAGATGATTGACACGCTACCAATGGCTCGCCACCTGTTCCCGGATCTGGACAGCCACACGCAGTCCGCGCTGATCTACTACCTCGGCACTTCCTTGGGTCAGCCTGCGAGAGCCCGTGAGCGCCTACAGAAGGCGCACAGCGCAAAGGCGGACGTAGAGAACTGCAACACGATACTCGGCCTCATAATCAACACGGCGCGCCAGCAAGGGCATGACGTGTCGACTTGGGACGCGGTGTATGAGTTCTGCGAGATGACCCGGATCCCGACAAAGATGTATTTCGGGAAGTTCAGCGGGCAGCCCATGGCATACGTGGATAAGGGCTGGCGAGATTGGTACAAGAAGCAGGATAACCAGTGCCCCTACTTGCTGGAGGCGCTCAAAAACAATCCTTACAACGGGCTGGTATACGAATGAATATTTTCGGATTGGTGATACAGACTCGCAAGTCTCAACACAAAGAGTTTGACGCCCTGGTAGAGGAGAAGATCAAGAATCGCGAGGAGTACATCTCGCAGCTTGTATCTGACGCCCAGGGGCTGACCATGCGAGCAATGGGCGCGGAGAACGCGGCGGAGAAGCATTGCGCGTCCATCCTAAAGATGCAGAACGCCATCAAGGGCAAGGATCAGGCGATTCGCCTCGCGATCAAGCTGTTGCGCGAGAACTCTTGCCTTGACTCGCAGATGGGGCGCTTGCGGGTGCTGCTCATGGGTCGAGTGTCGGGAACCGAGCTGTTGCCGCATGAGCTTGGGCACCCGTCGCTGGATGACGCTACAGAGATGCAGCGAGCGAGGTACAGGGAGGCGCAGAACCACTACAGCGAGTTCGGGGGCGCATCTATAGAAACCGGGGTTGCAGACTCGATCACTGGCTACAAGTGCCCAACTATAAAGATTGGCACCCTGGCATAAAAGTAAAACAGCTTGACAGCGCCGGTAGTGTTTACGCACTATCGGCGTTCTCATATGTGGAGTTATCAAAAATGACTGACTTACAGAAACTTGAAATCCAAAACGCCCGCCTGACAGAGATCATCGTTTCGATTCTGGAATGCCCGGACCTTAGCATCCCTGTGAACCTGCTAAAGCGCGCCCAGGGCGTGGTCAAGATCAAGCACCAGAACAAGAACAGGCCTCTGACAGAGAAGGACGTTGAGCTTGTGAGAAGCATGCGAGCAGAAGGCAGGAAGCCAGCAGAGATCGCGCTCGCAATGGGTCGATCCTATAACGCGGTCGCCCACGTCGTATTCAAAAACAAGATGCCTAAAGCGGTGCTCCATCACCCTGCGCACATCACCCAAAAGCACATAGATGACGCGCTTGTGCTGCGAGCCAATGGATACACGTGGAAGGAATGCGGAAAGGCCCTGGGGCGTCACTGGCAGTGCCTGGGGAGAGCGTGTCGAGAGTACGACAAGGAAGCATCCAAAGCGGGCAAAACGAATTGAAGGAAGTACGGAAAATGAAGTGGGATATATGGTTGCCCGGAAAACCCAGTTTTGCTATGGTGGGCGCCTCAATGACCCGGACCGAAGCGCTAGATCACGCTCGGGGCATCTGGCCAAACTGCGAAGTGGAGTAACAACGTGTCCCGACTTATTCAAATGCAAGGTATAGCCCTGGTGGCGGACATCATGGAGAGCACCAGTCCCGCTGCCTGGGCTCAGTCTTTTCGCAACATAGAATCGACCTTTGACGAGCGCCGCGAGAACGGGCAGCCAGAGGCTTTCATTGACGGGTGCAAGCTGGCAATCAGCCAGGTTCGCCCATACCTAAAGCAACAAGCGGAGGATTGACCGTGGAAAAATACATTGATGATGAAATTGTGCTGCACAGCGAAGGCTTTGTAGAGGGCAAGACCGGTTGGAGCATGCGCAAGTCTGGCGCGTTCGAGCTGTTCGCATACGGAAAACTAAAAATGCGTACCGCCCTGCACGGGATCGACCCCCGGTTCTTGATCATCGACAAAAGCAAGTCGGGCCACTTCGAGCCTCTGTCCGATACTCCGTTCAGGATCTCGGTCGAGGCTCAGAACCTCACAATCAACGAAACGACGACCTCTCAGGGCTCCGCCGAGGTGCTGCCTGTCATGCATGTGGGTGAGGTTTTCTGTGAGCGGTCCGCTCGACTGGAGATCGTGCTCGCCCTGATCAAGGCCGGCTGCAACCCATCCGTGGCGACCCAGCGAGAGGCGGGGCGCCTGTATGCGTTCGTATCGGGCGGCAACAGCGAGGCCGGCGAACAATGAGCGCCCTGGAACGGCAGGTTGGCGGGAGCCACTATAAGGGTATGGGCATACAGCCGACCGTTTACGCCATGGTCAACGGGTACGACGGCTGCTGTTACTGCATTGCCAAGTACCTGATGCGAATCAAGGGTGATCGTGTTGAGGATCTGGAGAAGGCAAAGCACTACGCCCAGATGCGCCTTGAGATCACGTGGCCGTGCCGGTACACGCCCCCAGTAATATCCGTTGACGAGCTGGTCACGCAGAACGGATACGACCCGCAAGGCGCTCTCGCACGTGCGCTCAAGGCTCTGGCAGAGTTCCAGTGGCGAACCACTATGGTTGGCGTTTACCCGGCCTACATCAGCCTCCTGGAGGCTATAGACGAGATGATCCTTGCCGCCGGGTCGCGTGTCGAAACCACATCCATTGACAGTCCGCGCCGCACGTTCGTGGATACCTCGTTCGCTGGCGACAATGACCGTCGCGTAGACGCCATCGGTCAAAACGGAAACGACGGTGGCCATTATGGCAAACGATGAAAAGAGCGTTCGCGAGCAGCTGGCGGACATGGCGCGCCGCCGGTACGACATCGAGCAGAAGCGTCTAATCAGTCTGCTCGGGGAGGATGAGGGCCAGAAGCTGGTGGACAGCATGGCCCGCCGATGGCTCGGGGTTGCGTCAAAGTGAAATTGCTGTAGAGTCTGTTTTGTCGAAGCAATGCGGGAAAAGAAAACATCCTATCGCCGTTCACGCTTAGACACGCAGTACTGATCAGGACGCGGATTTAGCAGCCTGACGAGCAAGAGATAGCCAGCCCGTTGCTCCGGGGTTGCGGTGATCTTAGGACCCGTTCCACTATCGACAATCAAGCCCGCCCTGTGCGGGTTTTTTTGTGCAAGTAAAAAAGTGTTTGACACTGGCGCCAGCAATGCGTCATAGTCCGCTCAACGAAACGCAAACAACTTTACAGACCACCGGAGATACACCATGACTAACATCACTTTTGAAGCAACCATGATCGAGCGTGACGCCTACTACAGCAACACAGTGGACTGGGACAACTGCAAGGTTGTGATTGTCGAAGGAATCGGCAAAAACCAATCGATAGGAATGGCTCTGAAAGCATTCAACGGCGAAAACTCCAACACCTACATGGTCCACGGTGTTCGCCAGATCAACAGCAAGAAGAAACTCGCGGCACTCCTCGAGGCCGGCGCTCAGGACCTTCGGGCATAACCCTGGGATCCACATCAACCCCCTTAATTGGGGGTTTCCGGGTACAACCACACGAACAACGGAGCAGCAGTCATGATGACCACCGAGACCTATATCGACGCGAGCGACAACACAATATTCCACGGCCTCTGCGAGGTTGCGTGTTATCGAGTTTTCTTTTGTGATCAGGGAATTGTCGCAACCGTTATGGAGCACCGGAACAGCGAGACGACGCAAAGGATGGACATCACCTTTCGAGACGCTAACTCCATGGAGGTCATCAACAGAACGCTCTAACTAAACGCACTCCGCAACCCCCTTAATTGGGGGTTTGCCAGTACAACCCAAAGGAGTTTCGCCATGATCGAGCTATACGAGGCACTGACAGTAGCTGGTTTTGCCGGCATGGCAGCTCCCTTCCTGGCAGTCGCCTACTACATCGCTTTTTACTCGTAAGGAGTCACCTGCATGACAACCCCAACCGTATCGTTTCGCAAGCTCGAAGAAAAAGGTTTCGTTAAGCGCGCAGACGGTCTCAAGGCAAAGATCCAGGACATCCACATCCAGGAGGGTTTTAATGCCCGCTTTGATACCCCGGAGTATCGCCAGTCCGTGGATGAGCTGGCCGAGCTTATCGCCGGTGGCTTGCAGGTCCCGCCCCTGGAGTGCGAGGGGGTCGATGGTGGCGTTGGCGTGATCGATGGCCACACTCGCACCATGGCCCACTTGAAGCTATGGAACGAGAAACGCCACCCCGACGCCAAGGCGAACAAGGAGGGGGTCCTTGAGTTGTGGATCCCGTTCTTTCCGACTCGCGCAGTAACCCAGCTGGAGAAGTGGGCGCGAATCGAGCAGACGCAGGATAACCGCAAGCTGTCCGGGTTCGAGATGGCGTTCAACTATACTCGCATGCGTGACGAGCCCCTTGAGCGCGGTGAGGAGCCGCTGACCATGGAGCAGATCGCCAAACTGGTAGGCAAGACCCGCGCCCATGTCGAACAGATGCTAAAACTTGAGACTGCGGACCCGGAGATGCGCGGGATGGTCAGCCGTGGCGAGGTGTCCACGACTATCGCGGTGAACATCATTCGAGAGCACGGTGACGAGGCTACAGCGGTCGCCCAGGCCGAACTAAAGACAGCCCAGAGCATGGGCAAGAAAAAGATCACCAGTGCCACCATGAGCGTCAAGAAGCCCCCACGGCACATCCTCGAGGAGATCGCGGAGCACTATAAAGTCGTGGCCAGCAGCTGGAGCAAGGAGGACCGCGTAAAGCTGGTGGAGTACCAGAAGGGGATCATTGACACCGGCACCCTGACGGTCCCAGTCGCTAGCATGCTGGCTATGCAGCTGGCGTTCGAGGAGCTTCAACGGATCACTGACGAGCTGCTCGAAAAGCAGCGCCTGTCCGAGGAGAAGGCCAGCCAACAGGAAGCTGACGTTTGATCTCCGTGATGCGGTTTATGGTCAAGGGCTCGGCCCCCAGGATCGGAGAGGCAATGATCTGCCGTCACGATGAAGGGCAGAAAAAGTTGAAGTCTGGCCAGCTGTACACGTGTCAAATGGTTATCGGGGATTTCGTACACGTAGCGGACGCCGATGGCCCGCTCGGGAGCCCCTTTAGAATGAGTCGGTTCGAGAAGGCGACCACAAGGTCTGATTTAAAAATCTCTGCGTAATGGCAAAAAGCCCGCCAATCAGCGGGCTTTTTTGTGCGTGTTATTATTTGACAACATAAACAGCCTACAGGGACGTACTCCATGTCCGGCAAGAGCATTGATGTCTGGATGGCATGGTTGGAATTGGTGCCAGAACCAGCAAAAGCAGCAGCAATGAACCTACTACTTGGGGGTCTCATGGCCGCTCGCAGCAAAGATAAAACGCTTTTGGCCGCAACCCTCGAGGTTACAGCTGGCGCCGCGATCACCCTAGTTTTTGGTCATGCTGCGATAAAGTTCGGAATGTCTGACGGCTGGGTTTACGCGATCTCAGGAGCTGTCGCGGTGTTCGGCGTGGATCAGTCCAAGGCCCTTATCGCCAAGCTGTCTGACGGCCTGATCTCGAAGTTTGGAGGGGGTCCTACAGATGGCTAAGCACGACCACTTCACGTCAGAGAATCAGCCCATGTTTCGCCCAGGGCGCCCCGCTGGAAAAGACAAGGCGGTAATTGAAGCTATCGAGCGATGGGCCAAGGGCGACAAGGAAAAGTTCTGGGACACGATTGTAAAGCGCGCCATGAACCCAAATGACCCGGCAGGTCCAGGGCTGCTGCGCGACATTACTAATCGGCTCATGCCGGCTAAAAAAGCTGTTATGCCCGAATACAATTTCGACTTTCCACATGACGCCAACGCGGCAGACCGGATTGATGCCATCGCTACAGCTTGCGCAGCCGGGGTGCTACCGCTGGACGTGGGCCAGATGATGGTTGGCATCATCAAGGACGGAATGCAGGTGCGCGAGATTACAGAGCTGGCAGATCGACTGGCAGCACTTGAGGAGCGTTTAGGTGGCAAGGAATAAGAGACCGACGCTCGCAGCAATTGAGAACGTAGAGCGCAAGGCCCAGAAATTCAGCGGCGCAATAACCGGGTCGATGGTTATTGCGCTGGTGGACGAGAACAAGGAGCCGGTTCGCGTTGTCCAGCTGGTAGGACGAGACGTTTTCGACGTCAAGAAGCCACCCCAGATCAGTATCCCGATGATTTTCGGCGATTACCTGTATCCAGCTTTCTTCAAGGCCGCACGCGGGGGCAGGGGATCCGCTAAGACTCAATCCATCATCCGCATAATCCTTGCCCGCATGCAGGCTACCTGCACCTATGTGGGTTGTTTCCGCGAGATACAGAAGTCGATCAACGAGTCGATCAAGCAGACCATCGAGACGGTGATCAACGATCTCGGCCTGCGCGACCAGTTCTATATCACGCAAAAGGAAATCAGCCACCCCGGCACCGGGTCCAAGATGGTTTTCGCTGGCGTCAAGCACAACGTCACCAACGTCAAGGGCATGGACTGGATCGACATCGCGTTCTGTGAGGAAGCTGAGAACATCTCTTCCGCCTCGTGGGAAGTGATCTTGCCGACCCTGCGCAAAGACAACGCAGAGCTGATGATCTGCTACAACCCGAAAAACATCCTCGACGCAACGCACATCATGTGCGACCAGTACGCGGCCCAGCCTTTCAACGAGGACGGTTCGCGAGCATCAATCGTCAAGCTGATCAACTACAAAGACAACCCGTTCTTTACCAAAACCAGCTATGACCAGATGATGCGGATGAAAAAGGAGGACCCAGAGCTATATGAGCACATATGGCTGGGCATGCCTAACGCGGACAGCGAGTACGCGGTCATCAAGCCGTCGTGGATCGAGGCAGCTGTAGACGCCCACATCAAGCTCGGTTTCGAGCCTACCGGGGTTCGCAGGATCGGGCAGGACGTGGCAGACACCGGCAAGGATACGAGCGCCCTGTGTGCCTGCCACGGGTCGATTGTGTGGGACCTCATGGAGTGGAAAGGCAAGGACGTTATCTACACCGCAAAGCGGGCATACAACTACTGCATAGACAACAAGATCGACGAGCTGGTGTTTGACAGCATCGGCGTGGGTGCAGGGGTCAAGGCGAAACTCAACGAGCTGTCGGACATGTCGTACGAGAGCAACGGATCCATCGCGCCATTCAAGATCAGCGGGTTCAACGCCGGCGGAGCAGTGCAAAACCCGGAGTACATGTACACCGAGAGCAAAAAGAACAAGGACATGTTCTCAAACGTAAAGGCGCAGGCGTGGTGGATGGTTCGCGACAGGTTCTACAAGACGTGGCGCGCAGTGGTCCACGGGGACGAGTTTGAGGACGACGAGGTAATCAGCCTTTGCAAGGATCTGCCGATGATCGACAAGCTCAAGGCCGAGCTTTCTCGCCCGCAGGAGGACACCGACCAGAACGGCAGGACAAAGGTTGAGAGCAAGAAGGACATGATCAAGCGCGGGATCCCGTCTCCAAACTTGGCAGACGCACTGATCATGTGTTACGCCCCGACCGGTAGCGATATGCAGGGTCTGTTCATTCCTGGCTCTATGCGGTAAAACAGTTTGACGAGTGGCCCAGGCTTGCTTATGCTGGCCACTCAAACCAAAAGACAAGGCGTCATACAAATGGCTAAATTAGTAACCCGCCGAGGATTCCATAACGCTCGGCACGCACGAGAATTTTTCGCACGCCTTACAGTCACCAAAAAGATCACTGTAGAGGCTGACGGCATTGTAGTAGTGCGCTGGGCTCCTGATCAGCTTGAGTGCCTCGACTCGACTCCGGATGGCCTGCCGTCGTGGTGCGCAGAGTTCAAGGCTGGTACGCGATATGACATCGTTAGCGAGGGCCCGTATGGCTGGGCTGTAAATGATGATCATGGTCGCAAGGCTGACATCGACCGCATGACAATGCGCGAAACCCGCATGCCTCTTGACGTGTCCCCGGAGTTCAAGGTTGTCAAGGGGGTACTGTCATGAGTGACGCCCGCGCCCTTGGGATCCTGAATAAAGCCGGCATCCCTACAAGCAAGACAAAGCGTCAAAAGCAGCGGGCCTTAAAGTCCAAGTACGGAAAGGACCACGGCACAATCCACAAGGCGAAAAAGTTCCGTGACGCAGAGCGAGAACTTGACTCGCTGGATGAGCTGAAAAGCTACTAAAAGAAAAGGCCCTTATCGGGCCTTTTTGCTGGCTGCCTTTTCTTCGGCTTTTGCAGCCTGCCGCGCCGCCCACTCCTCCCGCATTCTTGCTGCCCGCACAAGCAGGTCGGTGTCGTATGGCTGGCCGTTCTTGCGCAACAGAACCTCGACCATGGAGCACTTGCAGTTGATTGAGTTCGCGTCCGTGGCGAGCCAGTCCATTTCCTCTTGGATCTCAAATAGCCTGCCGTGCCTGTCCGCGTGCTCGTCGCGAGTGGTAGGACTCAAGGCAGAGATGTGCATTATCTTTGTGCGCAGGCCCAGGCGGTCCTGTGCGTCCTTTGCCTCGTCAGCTCGGGCCGTGCGAAGGGCTTGATTGATCTCCGTCCGAGCGATACGCAAGGCGCGCTTGTAGTCGACGTCCGTTCGCTCAACGATGTCATGAGCAATTGCCGCCGGGTTCTTGCCCGCGATCATCCCTCGAACCAGTACGCCCGCGAGCTTGTCCTTTGCTACGTCAGAGGCAAAACCCTGCATCTGCTCGAACTGGCGACCGGCGATGAGGGCAATCCTGCGGCGATACGGGGGCGAGGCGATCAGGGCCTCAAACGTAGGCTTTGAGACGGCGTACGCGACCGATTGAGCGGCAAGGTTGCTGTAGGTTAGGGCTGTCCCCTGGACGTAGGCTGGCTTGACGTACACGTCGTTAAACCAGAACTCTTGCCGACCACCTTCGAGCAGGATTTCGTCAACCATTGATGCGATCATGGCCGTTATCAGGTCGGCCCTGGCATCATCCAGCTCGTACTGGTAGGACCCGGTTGACGGGCGGCTGGCGTTCGTCTCCAGCTTGCGATACTGGACCGAATCAAAGATGTCGAGAGCGCCCTTGCGGATCCGCACGAACCGGCGCTGAAAGTCGAGCATTGCCCGTCGCTCTCTGGAGTCTGTCCCCAGTGGGTCATGCCAATCTCTGGGCAGAATTACTCTCAAGGTATTCTCCATGCGGGGGATCTCTCCCCCGTCTACTTATGGGCGCTTTTTATCGTCTGCCACTGGCGGCAATGCGTCATCTTTGCTGTCATCTTCTGGCAGCTTCTCGATGGGCTCATCGTTGTCATGCCCGGACGCGTCTCGGATTTCCTCGGTCCGATAGGTAATGTCTCCGGAGATGATGTTTTTGGCGTTGATCTCTGCCAGCTTGAGTGCGCGCTCGACCTTCTCACTGTCGGTCATCTCGGCAAGGTTTGACCACTTTATCGCGAACTCGGATTTTTGGATGAACCCGAATTTTTGCAGGTGAGTGATAGCCACCCTGATAAAGCGATTCATGCGCGAAGTACGGCGCGCCTGACAAGTTTCCGCCCACTCGCGCTTGTCGTCTGTTGACGCCAGCTCGCCCGCCTGATTACCGATGACGATCTTTGTGGGGCAGTGGAACGGCGCGCACGCCTCTCCAAGAGCTATTGCGTAGTGATGCTCCGGGTCAGGAACGGTGGCAACCAGAGGAGTTACCTCGGCGCCCTGCGTGAGTATCGACTGATCCATGCCCAGGTTCATATTGGTTGTGATCTGGTCAAAAATCTTCTGGATCTCGCCAATTGGCTTTTTGTGCGCAGCAGCGATTGCCGCGAGGTCGACCTCCTTTGCGAAGTTGATTGCCAGCTGGCGAGAGGCGTTCTTGAGGAATGACTCGCCAGAGCCCCCGGAGATTTTCTCAAGGTTCACGAACGCATTGAATGACGCCTCGAAAACCGAAAGGCCGGTATCGTAGTCGCCGAAAGGAATGATTCGATCAGGATGGATCTCAAGGTTTCGAGATTTGCCAGTGGTCCCAGTCTCGCCAACGAGCATCTCTTGAAACATGTACATAGTTGGGTCGCCGTACGTCAGCTTTGTTTGATCGTCCTCCCAAGAGGTCGGGGTCAATTGAGCTTTCCAGCACGGGATAAACTTGTACAAGATCGGAAGAGCACACGTCTGAACTCCAGTCACCAGTACTATC
>ERZ1463035.103-NODE-103-length-16170-cov-10.942166_pt1 | contig 16170 bp, 9 predicted proteins | sample MGYA00564486_ERZ1463035 | MGnify/ENA primary metagenome ERZ1463035 (study PRJEB39244, sample SAMEA3635149) | Helicobacter pylori | study: EMG produced TPA metagenomics assembly of PRJEB11511 data set (Assembly of a 5300-year-old Helicobacter pylori... | reverse complement strand
CAGCTCGCACGGGCAGAAGATCGCCCAGCTGAAGCAGAACATCCAAGAACAGGAACGCCTGAACAAAGTCCTGTCGATGTCCACAGCGGAGCTGCTGGGCTTCACCGGCGCCCAGACCCGGGCCAACTTGGCAATGGCTGCTGGCTCCCAGTCGGCGGCGATGCTGCGCGCCGGCCTGCAGGGCATGCAGGCCAGCATCGGCATGTACACCAGCGCCACGATCTTGGCAGCGACGGCGACCTACGCCATCTCGGCTGCCATGCGCAGCGCTGTCACCACCGGGATGGAGTTCACGGCGACCATGTCCCGTGCCGACGCCATCATGTCCACGTCCGGCGCCAGCTGGATGCAGGACTCTGGCAAGAGCTTCAAGGCGATGGAGGCCCAGGTCCGGGCGCTTGGCCAGAGCACGATCTTCACCGCCTCCCAGGTGGCTGAAGGTCTGTCTGAACTCGGCATGGCCGGTCTTTCGGCAGGTGACGCCATCGTCGCCCTGAAGCCAGCCCTGAGCTTGGCCAACATCGCAAACGTGAGCATGGCGCGGTCGGCTGACATTGCCACCAACACCATGATGATCTTCGGTATGGAAGCCAAGGATCTGGGCGACATCGTCGACATCATGGCGACGGCGGTGAACAACTCCAACACCGACATCGAACAGCTGGCCAACTCGCTGACCTACGCTGGCCCTGCCGCGCAGACTGCGGGCATCTCGTTCAAGGACACCACAGCAGCTATCGAAGCCTTGGCCAACTCCGGCATTAAGGGCAGCCGCTCTGGCTCGGCGCTGCGCCGTCTGTTCGTCAGCATCCTGAACCCGACCAAGAAGGGCGCCGAGGTCATTCGCAAGTACGGCCTCGATATTCAGGACGCCGAGGGCAAGACCCGCGGGCTGGTAGACATCATCGGCCAGCTGAACACCAAGTTCAAAGACCTACCAGGTGACGAGCGCCTTGGCGCCATTCAGAACCTGGTAGGTGTGTACGCCACGTCGCCAATCGCGGCGCTGGTAGACCAGTCCGACAACCTCGCCCGCTTCCGCCGTCAGCTGGATGACACGGCGAACGCTGCCGAGAAGATGGAAAAGAAGATCGCTGACAACCTGAAGTTTGACTGGAAATCGGTCATCTCCAGCTTCGAGGAAGTCCAGCTCCAGGCATTCGATAGCGTCGAGGGTCGCCTGCGCGAAGCCTCCATGCAGATGTCGAAGTACCTGATCGAGCTGACGCACCCTATCGCCCAGCCGGGTGAGACCTACGAACAGATCCTCCTGCGCCAGAAGGTAGCTGCCGATGCAGTGACTGCTGCGCAGAAGCGCCTGAACGAAGCCAAGGCTGCCGGTGCGGACAAAGGTACCGTGAATGGCCTGGAAGCAAACGTCCGTCAGGCCCAGAACAACTACAACGGCGGCTCGATTTCTGAGCTGGATCGGATTCTCCAGAAGGCGACCACGGCGGCTGAAGCCATCGGCAAGATGGTCGCAGGCATCCTGGCATTCAAGCTGGCCACCGGCAACGTAGCCTCTGCGTTCAGCACTGACACCCGCAAGATGTCGGTCAACGCGACTGAGCTTTCCGCTCGAGCGAACGCCACGACCGCAGCGATGCGCGCCGTGGCGCCGAGCATCAGCCAGTCCTCCATCGCCCTTCAGCTCCAGAGCCGGGCAGCCATTGCCGCATCGGCTGCTTGGGGTACGCTGACTGGTGCCGTGGCCACGGCCAGTGCCTGGATGTCCCGCGCCGCGATGGTAGCGGGCGGGCTGATGCGCGCGCTGGGCTGGGTCGGCCTGATCTGGGGTATCGGATCGGCCATCGCCTCGGTCTGGAATAGCGACACCGACAAAGACATCCTCGCCCAGAAGGCGAGCGTGGATGATGTCCGTGACAGCTACCTCCAGCTCAAGGATGTGGTCGCTGCCTACGCTGTGGCCAAAACCCGCGCCGCGCTGGACCTGCAGGTAGAGGCTGACACCGAGAGCCAAGAGAAGGTCACGGCCCGGATCAAAGAGCGCACCAAGCTGCTCGAGCAATCCGCGAACGCCGGCCTGCCGACTCAGGCGCTCAAGGATGAGCTGGTCAACCTGAACCGCCTGTACGAAGACTACAGCCGTAAGATCCTCGCTGCGAACGGCGAACTGAACAAGATGGCGACCACGGAAGTGGACGTCGCAGCTGCCCGTGACAAGCAGGCCATCGCCAACCAAAAGGCGCTGGCCGCTCGGGAGGCTCTGAGCGCAGCCGAGAAGAAGGCGCTGGATAATTCCCGCTCCGGCATGAACGACCTGAAGGGTCAGAGTCAAGTAGCCAAGCTCACGCAGGAACTCAAGGATGCCAAGCAGGCGGCTATCGACGCCACCAAGCACATCAGCGACGTTCAGGCTCGACTGGTTGACTTGGCCCAGGCCGAGGCGATGCAGGACACCCAGCGTGACGAGGCTGGCCGGGCAGCTGCCTATCAGGAACAGCTGACCGCAGCGGGCAAGCTGTGGCAGGCCGAGAACGAGCTGATCGACTCCCGCGCCCGTATGGCCGCGCTGATCGACCGCAACGCCAAGGCGACCGAGGCTTACAACACTGCGGTAACGCTGGGCGACAAGGCAGCGCAGGACGCCGCGGCGAACGCGCGCCCGGGTGTCGGCGTCTACGAGCAACTGAAGAACGAAGTGGACGGCGCTGCCGAGGCTTTCTACAAGCTGCAGAACGCTACCAACTTCAAACTGAACCTTGGCTCGGCGCAGGAAGCACTGGCTGACTTCTACCGCAGCGATGCCGAGAAGCTGGACAAGGCCAAAAAGGACCTGGCAGCGAACCTTGGCGGCAAGGATGCCATGACCTTCGCCACGCCTGAGCTGGGCATGGAGGTTGAGACCAACCGCCTAAAGGAAGAACTGAAGCTCCGCACCCAGATCAAGAGCCTGGAGAAAAAGGACGAGAAGGCAGGCAAGGCTGGCGAGTCGGCTGCCAGTAAAGCATCCAAGGATGCCCTGCGCGATGTAGAGCAAGCACAGCGCGCCTACGATGCTCTGGCCAAAAAGCTGGACCCAGTGACCTTCGCCCAGCGTGAGCTGGCAAAGGGCACCGAGGCCATGAGCCTGCTGCGCTCGAAAGACCTGATCACCGTTGACCAGCAGATTCTGGCCACCGGCCAGCTGAACCTCGCCTACTACAAGGCGACCGAGGCGTTGGACAAAAACAAGGCCGCGCTGGAAAAAGTCAGAGAGAGCTACAACAAGAGCCCGTTCCTCGATACCGCTGCGGATCTGGCCGTGCTTCAACGCAGCCTGGAAAGCGGCAAGCTGAGCCTGACCGAGTACACCCGCCTCACCGAGCGACTGGCTGCGGTGCGCAAAGAGTCAGCGATCAGCGGGCTGCCAGAGGTCAACACCAGCGTGGGCGATGCTTCCAGCTCCCCGTTCACTGACTGGGTGTCCACCGAGATTGAGCGGGCCAAGGGTCTGGAGGCGTTCAACAAGCGCGGTATCGACCTGGGCAAAGGTGAGGTCGACGCACTGGCCGGCCTGGAAGAAAGTTTTGCGGCCAAGATGGATGCACTCAACGCCCAGAAGCTGGTCGAGCAAGGCGCCGAGGAAGAACACAACCGCAAGATGCTGGAAATCCAGACCAAGTATCAGTCGGACAAGAAGGGCATCATCGAGACAGCGGCTGCCGCCCAGACCGAGGTAACGAACAAGCAGGCCCAGTACGCCGAAGCCATGTCGACTATGGCCCTGGCATCCGCGATGGGTACCGTAAACAACGTGCTGGCCACGTTCGCCAGTGCAGCGGATGATGCCACGGCTGCCCAGAAGATCGCGTTTGTGGCGCAGAAGGCCATCGCTGTAGCGCAGATCCTGATGTACACGGAGATTGCAGCTGCACAGGCGATGGCTGTATCCGGCAACCCGATGGTACTGGGCATCCCACTGGCCAACTTCGTGCGGGCCACCGGCTACGCGAACGCTGCGTTGGTAGGGTCGCTGGCCATCGGTGAACTGGCTGGCGGCGGTAAGTCGAGCGGTGGCGGTACCACCACGATGTACGACACAGGCGGATTCATCCCGTACAACCGCACAGGTATCGTGGGCGAGTACGGGCCAGAGCTGGTGTCCGGGCCGATGCACGTCACTGGCCGAGGTAACAGCGCGTCGAAGATTTCTGGCGGCGGCAACACATACGAAATCACCCTGGCCCCGGTCATTCAGGTGAGCACCGAAAGCAGCGGCGGTGGCGACAACAAAGACGCCGAGAAGCAAGCGGCGCAGCTCGGCAAGACAGTGCAGGGCATGGTTGTCACCACGCTGAAAGACCAGATGAGACCGGGCGGCGCACTCGACGCTTGGGCCAAAAACAACCGATAAGGGGCAGCAATGGACACTTTCCCGCTCACTGAGACCCCCGACTGGGGTCTCAACGAGGACACCGAAGCCGATATGGACGAGGTCAAGATGGGCGACGGGTATGTACTCCGTCGCCCCAAGGGCATCAACTACCTCAAGGATTCTTGGTCGCCATCGTGGGGGTCGCTTGAGGGCACTGCTGCCAAGGATACCCAGAAGTGGCTGAAGACCCGGCTGAACCGCATCCCATTCTTGTGGCTGCACCCGGTGGAGAACGTCACCAAACAGGTCATCTGTACCAAGGTGCAGCTGACCTACAACCAGTACAACGACACGATCCTGAACGCCACGTTCGAGGAAGACTTCAACCCGGCTTAACTGGTACGCTTGCGCCCTCAACCGAGACGACTGAATGGACATTATCGCAACGGACATGCAGCAGCTGGACCAAGACATCATGGTCCAGATGTTTGAGATTGATGCCACCCGCTTTGGGCAGGGCATCATTCGCTTTTCATCCACCAGCAACAACCGCATTCCGTTGGTCTTTGGCGGTCTGGTCTACCCGCCGTTCCCCGTCTCCTGCGAGGGCTTTGAGTGGAACGGCAGCGGTACCATGCCGCGCCCGACCCTGACCCTGGCTGCCAAGGATCTGTTCTTCTTGGCGCTGGTTCTCAACGCTGACGACTTGGTAGGTTGCCCGGTAAAGCGCATCCGAACGTACCGCAAGTACCTCGACGATGGCGCCACGCCGAACGCACAGGCCATGTTCCCGCCTGACAACTACGTGGTAGAGGCCAAGAAGTCCCAGAAGCGCACCAAGCTGATCTTCGAGCTGTCGGTGGAGATGGACCAGCAGGGCCGCATGATCCCTGCCAGACAGGTGCTGCGGGACTCTTGCACCCATCGCTTCCGGTACTGGGCGAACAACAAGTGGAACTACGCGGGTGTGACCTGCCCGTATGCAGGCGATATGATGTACCAGCCAGACGGCACCCCAACCAACGACCCAACCAAAGCCCAGTGCGGTAAGCGCCTCGAGGACTGTGAGACACACTTCGGGATCAACGCTACGCTGCCGTTCTACGGCTACCCCGGTGTAGGAAGAATCTGATGTTTGAACAGTACGTCGAACAGATCGAGGCCGAGGCCATCAAGGCGTTCCCCGAAGAAGCGGTCTGGTTCATCACCAAGAAGGGCTGCAAGCGGGTGAAGAACATCCACGAACAGCCTGAGAGCTACTTCCTCGTCAGCGATGCCGACACCAAAAAGGCGATGGCCGCTGGCCTGCTGGCCGTGGTGCACACCCACCCCAACGGGGAGGCGATCCCGTCCTCATCCGACATGGCCGGCCAGATCAGCACACGGGTACCGTGGGGCATCCTGACCTGTGACGGTGTGGGCACATCCTCCATCGTCTGGTGGGGTGACGGGGTGGAGAAGCCGCCGCTGGTTGGCCGCACTTTCCGCCACGGCGTGACCGACTGCTACGCGCTGATCAAGGATTACTACGACCTCGAGCTGGGCATCAAGCTGCCAGACTTCCCGCGGGACTGGGCGTGGTGGAACGAAGACCAAAACCTGTTCGAGCAAGGCTTCACCAAGGCCGGGTTCAAGCAGATCGACGCATCTGAGGCGCGGCCTGGAGATGTGTGGCTGGCCCAGATCGGCAACGTAGGCGTGGCCAACCACGGCGGCGTGCTGCTGGAGAACGACCTGATGATCCACCAGACCGGGTCCAACGACGCTGTTGATGACAGTCGACCGTCTGCACGGGAGCCGATCTATCGTTATCTGCGGCACATCACGCACTGGCTGCGCTACGTGGGAGACGAAAAATGAACACTATTCACCTGTACGGGGATATGGCTGAGAAGTTCGGCGGGCCATTCCGCCTGGACGTGAGCACTCCAGCTGAAGCCATCCGGGCAATCGCCATCCAGCTGGATGGGTTTGAGGAAGAAATTCGCACCCGCAGCTGGCAGATTATCCGTGGCCCGCTGGACGGTGAGGACACCGTGGACGAGGAAGGCTTGCAGCTGTCGTTCGGTCAGCAGAACGAGATGCACCTGATCCCGGTCGTTGAGGGCGCCAACAACGGCGGCGGTATGATCATCGTCGGCATCATCCTGATTGTGGCTGCCTTCTTCACCGGCGGTACCACGATGGCTGCCTGGGGTCCGATGGCCACGATGATGGGTGCAGCGGGTCTGGGTATGGCACTGGGCGGCATCATTGCGATGACGACCAAGGTACCTGGTACGTCCAAGGAACAGCTGAAAAGCTCAGCCGAGGACAGTTCGTCGTTCATGTTCGACGGCCCGGTCAACAACTCCAAGCAGGGGGTCGCTGTTCCACGCGGGTACGGCCGCATGAAAATTGGTAGTATCGTCATCAGCGCGGGCCTCTACGCAGAACGTATCTAGGGACAGCACATGGAATTGCAGAAGCAACGACCGATCCAAGGTGCGAAGGGCGCCAAGCAGCCAAAGCAAAGAATCCCGGTTGAAGATCCCAACACGCTGCGAAGTAAGTCGCGTGGCCGGATCATCGACCTGCTTTGCCACGGCCCTATTGTGGGGCTGGTTGACGGGCTGAAGTCCATCTACCTTGACGACACGCCTCTGCAAAACGTGGATGACACCTTCAACTTCAAGGGTGTCACGGTGGAGACTCGGCAGGGCTACCCTGACCAGTCCCACATCCCCGGGTTCCCTGCGATTGAAAGCGTCGTTGATGTCAGCCAAGAGATTCTGTTCGACACCCCGGTGATCCGATCGGTAGCCAACAACAAGGCTGACGGCGTGATCATCACCGTGCAGATCAACGGGCTGAGCAAGCGCAACAACGAGAACGGAGACCTCAAGGCATACGCTGTCAAATACACGATTGAAACCCGTGAGAATGGCGGTGCCTGGGTGGTGCAGTACAACGGGGAGATTGTGGGTAAGACCATGTCTGCCTACCAAGAGTCGGTGCGCGTCAACATCAAGGGCAACGGCCCGTTTGACTTCCGCCTGTCCCGCCCGGTGAAAGAGTCGGACACCTCCGACATCACGGACGACATCTACTGGTCGCTGATGACCGAGGTGACGGACAAGCGCCTGAGCTACCCAGACAGCGCGCTGATCGCCCTCGACATCGACGCCGAGCTGTTCGGCTCCCAGATGCCGGCCCGGGCCTATGACGTCAAGCTCAGCATCATCCAGATCCCGAGCAACTACGACCCGCTGACCCGCGTGTACACCGGGCTGTGGGATGGCCAGTTCAAGAACGCATGGTCGGACAACCCGGCGTGGTGCTTCTACGACTTGGCGACCCACCCGGTCATCGGCGCCAACAACAAGAACGTGGACAAGTGGTCGCTGTACCGCATCGCCCGCTACTGCGATGAGCTGGTACCGGACGGCTACGGCGGCATGGAGCCGCGGTTCACCTGCAACACGCTGTTTGCCAGTCGTGAGGAAGCGATCACCACCCTGGACCTGTTGGCCAGCGTCTTCCGTGGCATGGTCTACTGGGGTTCTGACTCGGTCATGGCAGTGGCTGACATGCCTGCCGACGCCGTCAAACTGGTCTCTCCAGCGAACGTCATCGGCGGTGACTTCGAGTACACCGGCACGTCGATGCGCGAACGGCACTCTGTCGCCATCGTCATGTGGAACGACCCGGAGGACAACTACAAGCAGAAGCCTGAGCTGGTCGAAGATCCGTACTGCATCGACTTGTTCGGCTGGCGCGAAGTGCAGGTCACGGCAGCGTGCTGCACATCCCGTGGACAAGCTCGCCGTCTGGGTAAATGGATTCTCTACTCGGAACGCGAAGAAACCCAGACCGTCACCTACACCGCGTCGGTTGACCACGCTGACCTGCGTCCAGGCGACTTCATCCGCGTAGCTGACCCGGATCGGATCGGCGCCCGTATGTCTGGCCGGATTTCCTCGAGCACGGCGAACAGCGTCACGCTGGACGCGGTACCGGCTGAAGCCGCTGGCCTTGGCTGGCACATCAACATCCCGCTTCCGAACGGTACTATCTTCCGCTCGGACGTGAAGTCGTTCGCTGGCAAGAAGCTCACCCTGGTAACGAACTTCCCGACTCAGCCGCTGGCCGGCGCCGTCTGGATGCTGGCCGGTACCAACCTCGCCCCGCCGATGTTCCGCGTGGTGTCCGTGTCTGAAGAAGACGCTGGCATCCAATACAAGATCACGGCGACCGAGCACGACCCAAACAAATACCGGAAGGTGGAGGAAGGCATCAACCTGCCTTCGCCTCCAGAGTCGCTGCTACCGTCTGGCACGCTGCCGCCTCCAACCAAACTGAAGGTGCAGCCATACAAATACCTCGCTGGCGGCGTGTACCACCAAGCGCTGACCATCAGCTTTGAGGCGCCGAAAGACGCCCGTGCTGAGTCGTTCGTCATGGAAGCGATGGACAGCAACGACCTCGCTTACCGCACGCTGTACCAGGGTTCGTCCGTGTCGTGGGATGAACAGGATGTGATCCCGGGCCAGTGGATGATTCGCGTCAAGGCCGTGACAGCTGAGATGCAGACTTCGGAGTGGGCCACGCTGACCGTGCAGGTCGCTGACCTCCTGAAGCCGTCGCCACCAGACAGCGTTGACGTCGAGGCAGCCACTTTCTCCGTGTCGCTGGTACCGCGCGGCAACTACCCGGGCGCCAACTTCGAGTTCTGGCGCAGCAACGTCGCCCTGCAGCTGAATCAGGTGGAGTCGAACGCCCTACGCCGCTGGGTCGGCACGGCGTATGTCGACCCCGGTCTGAAGCCGGGCACGCTGTATTACTACTACATCCGTGGCGTGAACATCTACGGCGTGTCGGACTGGTTCCCTACCCAGGCCACCACCCTGCGCGACTTCGACGACATCATTGCAGCGCTGGACGAAGACATCCGCAAACCGGGTGGCCTGTTCGATGAGATGACCGAGGCGGGCAACCAAGCGGTGCTGATCGCTGAAGGCGCGGCCAAGGAAGCGCACGACGCAGCTGTCGCAGTCGCTGACATGATCCCGCGCCTCGAGATTACTGAGGACGGCGTCACGGATCTGGTGCTCTCGGATGCTGACCAGAACGTCAGGATTTCCGGCCTGCGTACCACGTCTGAAGGTTTCAGCGCCCTGGTAGCCACCGAGACCGCATCGCGGGTCACTGAAGACAGCGCACTGGCCTCGGAAATCCAGACCATCGAAGTGACGGCGGGCGAGAACAAGGCAGGGCTGAGCGAGACCCGCGTGGCGTTCGCTGACCTTGAACAGACGCTGACCTCTCGGATGTACACCGTTGAGGCGACCTTCGTTCAGCTGGACGTGGGCCTGACAGCGCGGATGACCACTGAGGAAACTGTGCGTGCCACCGAGACCTCGGCACTGACCACTCGCCTGAACCAGCTCGAGTCTTCGGTAGGGCCGAACATCTCCGCGCGCGTGAGCACCGTCGAGACCACCCTGGCAACTACCAGCGAGGCACTGGCCACGCAGGTGACGAAGCTCGAGTCCTCGATGAACCAGCAGTTCGCCGGTATCGAACAGACCTACTCGACTCAGGCATACGCCGATGGCGCGGTAGCCCGGGCTGTTACCACGGTTACAGTGAACGGCAAGAAGGCAGTGTTCGGCATCTCGGTCGATGGTGAGGTGGCTGAAATCGGGGCCATCGCTGACCGCTTCTACATCTACAACCCATACGCTGGCGACTATGTACTGGCGTTCGCTGTAGAGAACGGCGTCACGGTGATCAAGGATGCGCTGATCCGCGAAGCATCCATCACGATGGCCAAGATCGCTGAGGCGCTGCAATCGGACAACTATGTACCAGGTGAATCTGGCTGGAGGCTGACCAAGACCGGCATCTTTGAAATCAACGGCTCCAGCGCTGGCCAGGGTCAGTTGGTGCAGACGAACCAGAACATCAGCGTTTATGATGGCACGGGTCGCCTACGGGTTCAGCTGGGTAAACTGGGATGAATGTCTTCGGACTGAAGGTTGAAAGCAAGAACGGGGTCTCAGTTATCGACCCCGATTCCTACACGGTGCGCTTGATCGAATCCAAGCTGCTGGACGGGAACACCTACTGGGTGTCGGGAAAGAGCTGGTACGACTTCGAGATGTCGCCAGCGGTGAAGGCGGGTATGTTCGTCGTGTTCTCTCCGCTGGATACCTACCAGCTGAACAGGAACATGGCGACCGATAACTTCGGCGCCGGTACCAAAGGCAGGCCGGCCATCGAGCGAGGGCTGCCACAAGGCATCGTCGGTAATGGTAAGATCAGCGTCAATTTTGGCGACGTGCAAGGGTTGATCATCAACTCGGACATGCTGATCGCCTACGTCCTCGAGTACAACTGATGCCCGACCAGATTGGATACGGCTTTGCCAGCTACGGTACCAAGGGCAACCTGGTACTGAGCGATCAGGCGCCCATCCTCACCGCTGCCTACAAAGGAAAGCTGGTGGTTACGGACAGGGCCACGCCATCGGCTGATGGCCGGGGCTACGGCACTGGCTACTGCAACATCGACTACCCGACCCCGGTCTACTCCAGCATTCCGCCGATGGTTTTCGGGGTACCCACGGAGACAGCCAACCAAGCTGGCATCGGTCTGTTCTGCCACAGGGGTAAGCCGGGAGCCTGGACTGGGTTCAGCCTTCTGGTGGCGTGTGACGTGAACATGCTGTCCACGCAGGGCATGGTTGTTGGCTTCGACACCGGATGGGAATACCACGTCTGCGGGTTTGGGCTGGCTGGCCAGTACGGGATGGATCAGTACGGCCTGCGGATCTGGGATGCACTGGGCGACATCATCTATGACAGCGCATGGCCGGTGGTCAAGTTCGAGGGGCTGCTGGCTGCCTGGACTCACACCGGGTTCACTCGCGCGTATGCGACCGGGGCGTACTGGGAACCCAACATGAACTACGACGAGTCAGGCGTGGACTATGACTACGTGCTGGCCCGTGGGTACCACACTTGGGGGGTGCCGAACAAAACCAAGGGGGTGATGATTTCCTCAATGGGTCTTATCAGCGTGGTGGTCGACTTCGGATCCAACGACCGAGGGGTGTCCGCTGTGGTAATGGTGGGATTCAATAGCACCGACCGAACCAATCTGACCGCAACCGCTGTAGTAGGCAAGGCCCAGCACCCCGGCGGCGACATCTCTGCCATGCGGAACTGGAACATGCTCACCGCTGACTTCACAGGACTCTGACCGATGGCCACAGTAGACCAACCGATGGAGGATTTCCGGCTCTCGGTCAAGGACTTGGAAGATCAGGTCCAGACCCTGGTACGGAAAATCCAAGAGCTGCACAAGGTCGGCCCTGCCTACGATGTGGCCGGCGCGGTAGCCGAGGCCAAGCAAGCGGCCCGGGAGTCCGAAGCGAGCGCTGCACGGATTGAAGGCGCCGACATCTCTACCAGTGAGGACGCCGCCACGGCGGCGGCTGCGGCGCAGACCTCCACCACGGTGCAGACTGACGTCGCTGCCAAGCACGCCGAGATTGTTCTGGTGCAGGGACAGCTGACTTCGTCCGTCGCTGCGGCTTCCGCGTCCGCGCGTGCAGCTGCCTCCAGCGCCGAGGACGCCCTGGCAGCGTTCCAGTCGGCCACTGGCCTCGACTCCCGCGCTGAAATCGCTGCTGCCAAGGCTGAGACCGCGCTGGAGGGTGTGAACAACGGGGTTGAACTCGTTGAGGACGTCCGCGCCAGCATCGAGACGCTGAACGAGAACATGGCTGAGGCCGTGGAGGCTTCCAGGCAGCTGCTCGAGCTGTCGCAGTTGATCGGCACTTCAGCTTTCAGCTCGACCTACAAGTTCAAGGAAGTGGCGGTCGTGGCTGGCAAGGCCACTCTGGATGCTGACGTGGCATCGGTCTTGCGTGTGAACCTCACCGGGGTGACGACCGAGATTGAGGTGCTGACTGGGCCTGGGACAATCGACACCGCCCGGCAGCTGACCGTGTTACTGCGCCAAGGTACCGGCAGCAACAAGGTGGACTGGAAGGGGAAGGTCCGCTGGGCGAACAACGTGGAGCCGATCCTTTCGTTCACAAACGGAGACGAGGACGTCATTACCTTGATAAAGTGCGGCACCGACTCAAAGTTCTACGGCTTCTTCCCCGGAGATTCGTTCAGTGCTTAGCCTTATCCGCAGCTCCAGTGCAGGCTCGGTCAATGCAGCCCTCGCATTGATCAAGGGCCACCACACGTTCCTGAAGAATAATACGGGGGTCACGATTGACCCCCACGTTCAGCACTACGCCCTCAACCCAGAGGGCGTTTTGTCGAACAACCGTCACTTCATCTCCGACACCCAGATGGAGTACCAGCCCAACGGTGACGCCACGACTGAGGGGCAGGCGCTGCTGATCATCGGTTATGCCTATTCCTACTTGGCGACCAAAAATCCTGAGTACCTGGCAGCCGCCGAGCACCACTGGGATGCCTACCACCAGTTCTACTACGCTGGCCAGCCGATCCCCGACACGCCGAAGCGCTGGGTGTGCAACTGGCTGGTTAACGGCAAAGAGCCGTGCCTGTCGAACTGGCCGGTCAACCCGGTGGACCCGACTCAGGGCGGCTACAAGTGCGTGCCGCTGCAGTTCGTCAACGGGCTGGCCCAGATCCCGCACGGCGCCCCGTTCTGGGGTGAGTACCTTGACGTCCTGACCTTCGCGCACCGGGGCCACATGACGTGGGCTGCCATCAACGGCAGCGTGCAGAAGATCAACAACGTCATCGACTGGAACGAGGTTCTGACCTACCGCCGCAACGTCATGCCGGAAAAGCCGTGGGAGCCGTTGGCCTGGGTCGACTGGGATGCGTACCTGGGTGTCGACCAGTATTCCGTGAACTGGAGCGTCGACGAAGTTGAGTACCCGGCAACGTGGATCAACGTCTGGACCAAGAACAAGATCGGTATCGGCAAAGGCCCGAACGATCAGCTGTGGGATGGTGAAATCATCGAGACCGACATCCCCGATGCGGATGTGGGGCAGGTGCAGCTGGCCAGCAAGAACCTGAACGGCGTGTACTTCGTCAACTATGCCGTGCGACTGCCTGTGGACAAGGGCGGCTATATGTTCAAGCGCAACGAGGTCTGGCACAACCGGCCTGTGCACGCGCCGCTGCTGGGTTCGGTCAACCAGATGGGTAACGCCTCCGACGCCGAGCAATGGTTCGCTGACGCCTGCCTGCTGCTGGCTGACATCACCGGCAAGGACAAGTACCGCAAGGCGATGTACGCCTGCTTGGCGACCTGCTACGAGTACACCAACATCGACGGCTACGATAAGTTTTTCCGCCAGTCGAAGACAGCCAACACCCCGTTCACGGACGGTATCTCGTATGACTTCTACTACCCAAGCGACACGGTGGTGAAGTACGGTCGGGACTCCGAAGGCTACATCACGATGGACGTGAACAAAGGCTCCCAGGTGTCGCTGGAACAGCAGTCGATCTGGTTCCGGGCCACTCAGGAGAGCCTGATCAGCACGGACTATGGCGGCATCGGCATCACCGGCAAGCCGGTCTCCGTTGAAATCCAGATGGTGCTGAACAAGGAAAAGAACGAGACCGACGAAACGAAGTGGGCGATCACGCTGCCCCTCTCCGTCAGCTCGATCCCGCGCGCGCGTAACTTCAAGATTGGCAGCCTGACCCGCCAGTCGGCGCCGATCACTGGCGACTACATCATGGCATCGGCAGGTGCTGTGGGCAGCTATGGCAGCATCACCGTGTCCACCAATACCGGCGTGGACATCGTGGATGGACGGACTGGTCCCGTGATCGACATCCACTTCGTGGACGATGACGGCGGTGCCTGGATCACAGTCAACCCGCCTACGCTGATCCGCTCCATCGTCTACAAGGCCAACGCCGACATGAACATCCGTATCGTGGATGATGACGGCTGGCTGTGGTGGTGGATGCTCGAGGACACGCAGGGCGTATGGGTTGACCACGCGCTGAACAAGGAAGACCTGAGCCGCAGCTACTACCAGCCGAACCACCCGGACGATGAGCCACGCCCGTCTGAACCGGTGTACGAGAAGCACAGCGAACTCAGCATCCTGCTGGACGACTCGTCGAGCACTGACGTCACGTTCTCCTACTACAGCATGAACGGCATGCCTACAGGCGGTGAAGGGTACATCCCGGCTGACTTGCGGGCTGTGACCTTCTACGGCCCGGTCGGCGTCTACCAGTCGTACTCCAACGACATCGTGGATGGACGAAGCGGCAGCACCGTCGAGACCGTGCTTTACACCTCGCAGGGTGACGTGATCATCGGCAACTGGCTGCAACCAGGTGGCGTGGCTGAACTGAAGTCCATCGTCTACAAGTCGACTGGCGAGACGAACATCCGTATCACCGACCGGGACAACTGGCGCTGGTATTGGCTGCTACCGAACACCAACAACGTGTGGACGCAGATTTACCTGCCGGCCAGCGCGCTGAACCTGAACTACTACCAGCCTGACCACCCGGACACCGACCCGAAGCCGACCGTGCCGAACTATGGCGCGCTGGAAGACTTCACGGTGATGATGGAAAACTCAGGTGACACCGGCATCTCTTGGGCCTACTACTGCCTGAACGAGATGCCGCAGCGGTTCCTGCTCGACGACGCCTACACCATGAAGTACCGGGTGACGCTGTCTTGCGATGAGCCGTTTACAGCGACTTTGGGGGATTGCGTTGCACTGAACGTGCGAGATGATGCCCTGGCATACACGCCCGGGCTGATTCCGTTTTCCAACATTTACGCTGAGGGTACCGACCAGATCAGTGCTTGGCACGGTATGCCGTATCCCGGCTACCAGTACCCGCTGATCTACTGCCTGAACTTGGGCAACGGCAAGTACGATCGGCACCTGAACAACATGATCCAGTTCATGTACGACGCGCAGGTGGCGTACAAGGATCAGATCGGTGAGCTGGGGCCGGTGGCGTCAGCCTACGTCTGGAACAGGTGGGACAACTTCAAGTACGGCACGCCGGACACCTTCACCATGTACCACTGGGGCGATGGCAAGGCGTGGTCAGGGTACCAACCCCGTGCGTTCCAGGCGGGCTGCCGACTGTGGCAAGAGATGGTGGCGCGTGATCAGGTGGTACCGCAGATCCTCAAGGACTATTGCGAGAACTGGATCACTTGGCTGGCCGGCTACGCCAGAAAGTACAACGGCCAGACGCCGACTGACTTTCCGACCAAGACGCCTTCGGTACCGCTGAACGATGACTTCACCGGCCATATGTGCGGCCTGTGGCTGGCCGGGGTTGTTCACGCTGCAATGGCTGGCAGCAAGCACAAGGACCTCGACTACATGATGGAGGTCTGCGTCCGGGAGCTGCGGGCCAACTACGTGGTGACTGGCATACCTGGTAAAGCAATGGACGGCGCTTGGTCGCCAGCAGTGCGAGCAAGCAATGACAATGGCATGTACTTCGGGTTCTGGGGTGGCGAGATTATGCGCGGCCTGGGCCTGTACGCCATTTACAAGCGGCACGGGCCTCGAGCCTCGCTGCGAAACCTGTAAGGAGGGAACCATGAAATTTACCCAGGTACAGAAAGCGCTGATGGAGGCGTACAAGCTGCTGCCACCTAAGCTGAACAGCTCAGAAGCCAGCTTGCTGGTCTATGCGTTCGGCTATCAGGAAAGCAGCTACGAAGCGCGCCAGCAGATCATCAAAAAGGATGGGAAGTTGGTACAGGCGGGGCCAGCTGTTAGCTGGTGGCAGATGGAGAAAGGCGGGGGCATTGCGGGGGTGCTTCGGCATGAGGCGAGCAAGGACATGGCCCTGGCAGTGTGC
>ERZ1463035.102-NODE-102-length-16213-cov-12.876160_pt1 | contig 16213 bp, 11 predicted proteins | sample MGYA00564486_ERZ1463035 | MGnify/ENA primary metagenome ERZ1463035 (study PRJEB39244, sample SAMEA3635149) | Helicobacter pylori | study: EMG produced TPA metagenomics assembly of PRJEB11511 data set (Assembly of a 5300-year-old Helicobacter pylori... | reverse complement strand
AGGCGTACCAGCTACAACTGCAGCGGCTAAAAATGTTGTTATACTATTCATTTTTACTTACCTCCTTTAGTTTAGCTGAGAATTTAAAATTAATTTTATACTTTGTAAAAAATTCACTACCTAGTACAAAAAACAGTATAATTGCTTGTATCAATTGAGCGGCAGCTTCGGGTATGCCAAATGCTGTTTGAATAAATGAGGCACCTTGAACAAGCGCCGCGAAAAGTATAGATACTATTACTATAACCGGTGCAGAAAGTGCTGAGAGCCAAGCTATAATTATAGCTGTAAATCCTACTCCACCTGAAACATCTGCTGACAGCGTTCCACTAACAGCAGAAACTTGAATAACACCTGCAATTCCACATAAGGCACCACTTAAAAATATAGCTATAAACATAGTTTTTCTAATTTTTATACCTGCATATATAGCAGTTTTTTCACTCTCACCAAGAACTGAGATTTCATAACCCTTTTTAGTATATTTAATGAAAACATATACTAAAATTGCAAGTACAATTGCTATTATCCATCCCGCATTTATACCAAAAACATTTGGCAGTGTTGCGTTATCTGAAAAAGTAGGAATTTTCGGAAAACCCATTGCAGCCTTATCTCTCCAAGGTCCATATTGAAGATAAGTTATAAACTTTATTGCAACATAATTTAACATTAAGGTTACTATAGTCTCATTAGTATTCCATTTTCCTTTAAGCAAAGCTGCAATTAACGCCCATAATCCCCCGCCTACTACTCCTGCGCAAAACATTAACAATAACAAAGGAAATTTAGGCATATTTGAAAATTTCAAAGCAAAATATGTAGCAGCAAATGCTCCCATTAGTATTTGTCCTTCTCCTCCAATATTCCAAAATTGCATTCTAAATGCTATTGCTATTCCAAGTGAACTTATAATAAGTGGTATAGCCTTAATAAGTGTTTGCTGGATACTATAAGTTGAACCAAAACTGCCCTGAACAATTGCTACATACACATCTAGTGGGTTAAGTTTTATAATAAGCAAAAACATTGCCAAAACCACAAGCGATAGGAGTATTGCAAGACACCTTATTTTAAGGTTATCAACTTTGGTAATTTTAGACCTTTTAACAATCTGAATCATCTATATCACGTCCATATCATCAGTGTTTCCAACCATCATCATACCGATTTTTTCTCTTGAAGACTCTTTTGCATCGACGATTCCAGTAATTTCACCATCGCAAATCACCATAATCCTATCACATAAATGAATTAACACATCAAGGTCCTCTCCTATAAATAAAACTGCAGTACCTTTTTTCTTTTCCTCACTTATGAGATCATATATCGTATAACATGTATTAATATCAAGCCCACGAACAGCATATGCCATAATAAGTATTTTAGGATGCATGCTTAATTCTCTTCCAACTAATATCTTTTGAATGTTACCCCCTGATAAATATTTTATAGGATGATATATATCAGGAGTTTTAATTTCAAATTTTTCCACCATTTCTTTTGCTTTTTCAATTACTGGTTTTCTATCTATAAATATCCCCTTTTGGTTATGATAATCCTTAAGTAATAGGTTATCCACCATACCCATAGACGCAACAAGGCCCATCCCTAATCTATCCTCTGGTATAAAGCTCATACTTATACCTTTGTTTATAATATCTCTTGGAGATTTGCCTACAAGGTCTTCTCCCTCAAGTACTATACTTCCACTAGATACATTCTCTATACCTGCAATAGCTTCACATAATTCTCTTTGCCCACTGCCTGCAATTCCAGCAACACCAAGGATTTCACCTTGCTTAAGAGAGAAACTAATATTTTTAACAATTTCTGCTTTTTCAGCATTTACAACTACTAAATCAGATACTTCTAGCATTACCTTGCCAACCTCTTTATTTACTTTCTTTATAGATAAATCTGCTTTGCGTCCCATCATTAGTTCTGTTAATTCTTTAGGACTTGTATCTTCTTTCTTAAGTGTTTTTATAGCCTCACCTTTTCTTAAAACAGTAATTTTATCACAAATCTCCATTACTTCATTCATTTTATGACTTATGAATATTATTGCTTTTCCTTTTTCTTTCATACTTCTCATAATCTTAAATAATTTTTCTGTTTCACTTTCTGTAAACACAGTAGTAGGTTCATCTAACACTAAAATATCCGCACCTCTATAAAGCACTTTAAGTATTTCAAGATTTTGCCTCTCACCTACTGGCATCTGTGAAACATATTTATTCAAATCCATTTCCAAATGAAATTTTTCGCATATATCATTAATTTTTTTAATTTCTACCTTATTATTAAAAAATATACCTCTTGTTTGACCAAGTAATATATTTTGCTTAGCAGTCATTTCTTCAACTAATTTAAAATGTTGATAAATCATTCCAACACCAGCCTTAATTGCATCCTTTGGACTATTAAAGTTAGTGTTTTTTCCGTGAATAAAAATAGAACCGCTGTCTGGTGTATAAACTCCAGATAACATGTTCATAAGGGTGCTTTTGCCTGCCCCGTTTTCACCTAGTAATGCATGGATTTCTCCGCCTAGTAGCGTTAAATTCATATTGTTATTAGCTATTACTTTCCCGAAGGTTTTACTAATATTTTCTATAGATACATAAGGGGTTTTATCCATATTTACATCCTCATTTCTAATATATTTATTAGAGCTTATTGCCATCAAATTCAACAAATATAGCACTCATATAATATCATTTGTGCTATATTTATTAACTTTTATATTTTGTTTCAAATGCTTATTATTTTGCTATTTTTCCTTCTATACCTTTAACAAACCAATTAAATGATAATAGTTCCTTATCTGTCATAACTATACCTTTTGCAATTTTAACAGCTCCACTTTGATCTACTAATGGTCCTACAAATATTTTATTTTTACCTGATAAAATATCAGCTTTTGCTTTAGCAACAGCTTCTGCTGCTCCTTTAGGCGCATTTTTTGTAAGTGGTGCAAGCGAAACTACTCCAGATTCTAGACCTTTCCAATAACTTCCTGACTTCCAAGTCCCAGCTTGAATAGCCTTTATTTGCTCAACATAATAAGGAGTCCAATTCCAAACTGGAGCTGTCATATATGATTTTGGCGCCTTAGCACTCATGTCTGTATTGTACCCAATCGCAGATATACCTGCTTCTTCTGCCGCTTGAAGTGGGCCTGCAGTATCTTGATGTTGAGTAATAACATCCACGCCTTCTGCAATTAGTGCTTTTCCTGCTTCTTTTTCTTTAGCTGGATCATACCAAGTATTAGTCCATTTTACTTTTACTATAGCTTTAGGATTAACAGATTGTACACCTAAAGTAAATGCATTAATTCCTCTTACCACTTCTGGTATTGAGTATGCAGCTACATATCCTATTTTATTAGTTTTAGTTTTCATACCGGCAACTATACCTGAAAGATATCTTGCTTGATAAATACGACCGAAATATGTAGACATATTTGTCGATGTTGTGTACCCAGATGCATGAAGATATTTAACATCAGGATGTTTTTTAGCTGATGCTACCATTCCATCCATAAATCCAAAGCTAGTTCCTACAATAACGTTAGCTCCTTGATTAATCATTTCCTCGCATGTTTGTTCTACATCTGCCACATTCTCTTTTACTGATTCCTTGAACAAAGTCTTTACACCTAATTGTTTTTCAAGACCTTTTCTTCCCATATCATGAGAATAAGTATAACCACCGTCACCTACAGGTCCTACATATATAAATCCTACTACTACTGGTTTCTTTACATCATTTGTCCCAGTTTTCTTTGTGCTACCACATCCTGCAAGCGCGAGTGATGTAATTAATGTAACTGCTAATAGTAAACTTCCTAATTTCTTTTTCATTAGTAATGCCCCCTTAAATCTTTTATGTAAAATATTATTATTTAAAAACTACCTTATTATCTTTTAAAGATTTTATTATGGCGAGTGACTCTACCTTAACCCCCTCCTTTTCTATACATTTTCTACCATTCTGGAATGCTTTTTCAATTACAATTCCCACTCCAACAATATTAGCCTCAGCTTGACGTACAATTTTAATAAGACCGAGAGCTGCATTCCCATTTGCTAAAAAGTCATCAATTATCAAAATTTTATCTTCTTTATTTATATATCTTTTACTAGTTCTCACTTTATAATTCTTATTTTTTGTAAAAGAAAATACATCAGCCTCATATGCGTTATTATCCATTGTTGTGGAATCATTCTTTTTTGCAAACACTACAGGGACGTTGTTAAAATATTGTGCCACAATACATGCTATGCCTATACCTGATGCTTCAACTGTTAGTATTTTTGTAACTTCATCATTTTCAAATCTTTCTTTAAATTCTTGTCCTATTTCATTTAATAGTTTTATATCAATTTGATGATTGAGGAAACTATCAACCTTTAAAATCTCACTACCTATTACTACTGCTTCACTTAATATCTTATTCTTTAGTGCTTCCATACATTTTCTCCTTCGTAATAATTTTTTCATATTATGTATATATAAAACAATAACCCCCTAGATAACGATTTAATACGTTAACTAAAGGGGTTTATAATAAAATCTTCCATAAAAATAATTTATACTAAAATTATTTTTACTTTATTTATCAAAACACCCATAGTCAAGTCTTTTAAGGTTACTTGGTAGAAACGCTTAGACCATATTTCTAAGCTTATATGAGTTTGCGAATATTAATTTTTTTTTTCATTTCATCGTTCGTGTTTATACTTGTTATTACAATATTACAACATTTGTTTTATTAAATCAATATCTATTTTTAAAATTCGTATGGTTCAACCTTTTTCTCTATAACTACAGGGAAATCATCTGAACCTTCAAGCACTGTATTCTCACGCATAATTATATTTCTATCAACAATTACATTAGTGAGCTTACATCCCTTTTTAATTTCACATTTTTCAAATATTATACAATTTTTAATTTCCACGTCCTCATGTATGGTCACTCTTCTTGCGATTATACTATTCTCTATTTTCCCCTTCAAAATACATCCATTTGAAACTAAAGCGTTATTAACTTTTGATCCATTAAAATATTTAGTAGGGGCCTCATTTTTACTTTTTGTATAAATTAACCCATTACTAAAAAACAACTCTTTTGTTACCTTAGTTTTTAACATATCCATACTAGCAGAATAATAATTTCTCAAAGAATCTATACGCTTAACATATCCTTTAAACTCAAATGCATTTATGTTCAACTTCAAAACATGTTCATATATAAATGATTTTATTGAATTATGATATCCTGTTTGCATACCATTTTTCACAATATCAATAAGAGTGCTCTTTTTCATAATAAACATTTCCATTGATATATTTAGTTTATCTGATACACCTATATTTTTCCCAACGCTTAAAACTTTATTTTCTTCATTAATATATAATGTACTGCAACTTAAATAATCAATTTTCCCACTATTCGTTTTTTTATATAATAATGTTATGTCACTACCCGATTCCTCATGATAAGTTGCCGCTTCATTGTAATCCAAATTGCATAACATGTATGAAGAAGATATTATTACGTAATCTTGTTTTGATTTATAAATATATTCCACATTGTCGTTTAATACATCTATATCCCTTAACTCTGATCTTTCTGATGTAAGATTAAATACAAATAGTCCATTTATTTTTCTATCTAAATCCCACGGTTTCCCTGAACCTAAATGACCAACTAATGACCTAGATTTTGTGTTAGTGAAAATGCCTACATTATGAATACCTGAATTAACCATATTGGAGAGCACAAAATCAATAATCCTGTATCTCCCTCCTATAGGTATAGCAGCTATTGGTCTTGATTTTGTAAGGCTTTTAATATTATCTTCCCTCTCATTTAACATTAATATTCCCATATAATTTCCAAGCATTTTTATCACCTCTTTTATTTTATACTTTAGTTAACATCTTTGAATTAGCTTTTATTTCGGCTCCTTCTTCTACAACAATAATATCTTTCCCATTTCCAATATATGAATCACGTCTTATGGTAACATTACTCCCTACAATAGCTTTATCTATAACCACATTTTTTCCAATTTTAGTATTTGGTAAAATAACTGAATTAGTTATTTTAGTATTTTTACCTACATGTACTCCTTGAAAAAGCACACAATTATTTATTTCTCCGAATACTGTACAACCCTCATTGAGCAATGCATTATTAATTTTAGCTTCTGGCCCTATATATTGAGGTGGTAACATAGGATTTACAGTATATATTTTCCAATTATTATCATGTATATCAAGTTCATTCTTATCAGATATCAAATCCATATTAGCGGACCAAAAACTTTCAATAGTACCAACATCCCTCCAATATCCTTTAAATGGGAATGCATATAACTTCTGATTATCCTGAAGCATTTTTGGTATTATGTTTTTTCCAAAATCATTACTTGATTCTTTATCGAGATTGTCCTCTTTTAAAAGTTTTTTAAGTACAGACCAGTTAAAAATATAAACTCCCATAGAAGCTAAATTATTTTTAGGCTCTTTAGGCTTTTCTTCAAATTCAAAGATACTATAATCTTCCTTTGTATTCATTATTCCAAACCTACTACACTCATCATCTGGCACCTCTATTACAGCAATAGTAACATCAGCGCCTTTTTCTTTGTGATAATCTAGCATTTTCGAATAATTCATTTTATAAATATGGTCTCCTGATAAAATAAGAACATATTCCGGCTCAAAGTCATCAATATAATTTATATTTTGAAATATAGCATCTGCTGTGCCATTGTACCAATTGCCACCATTCTCACTCTGGTAAGGGGGCAGTAGACTTACACCACCGTTTCTCCTGTCTAAATCCCATGGAGCACCTATACCTATATGTGCATTTAACGCTAAAGGTTGGTATTGAGTAAGAACTCCTACTGTGTCTATATCAGAATTTGAACAATTACTTAATGAAAAATCTATAATTCTATACTTTCCTCCGAATGGAACTGCTGGCTTCGCTGTCATCTTAGTTAATTGTTTTAACCTTGATCCTTGACCACCTGCTAGTATCATTGCTATCATTTCTTTTTTCATAATAGTTTTCTCCCTCCTATATTTTTTTAAATTGGGTATCATAAAAAACATATTAAATTAAAATAACTTTTTATAAAAGATTTGTCAGATTTTATTTCATTTTATCAAAATCATAGATTAATAAATACAATTTGTCAAGAAGGATTATAAAACAAAATGCTATACTAGATAATTGACTAGTATAGCATTTTCATATAACTAAACCTTAATATTATTAAATTACAACTTAATATTAACAGGTGGTGTATCCCAAATTTCTTTTGCATATTTCTTTATCGTATTATCACTAGAGAATATACCAGATTTTGCGATATTTGTAATTGACATTTGTTGCCAAATAGATTTTTGCCTAAATAACCTATCAATCTCACTATGAGCATTAACATAAGCGTCAAAATCTTTTAACACAAAATACTCATCATTATTAGCAAGTAAGCTATCATATAAACCCATAAATTCTGTTTTAGGAGTTCCTAAAAATCCATTTATCAATTGATTTAATATGGTATTTATCCTTTGATCATTATTATATATATAATAAGAGTTATATGTTTTATTCTTATAATACTCTATTACCTCTTGAGCTGTAAGCCCAAACAATATAATATTTTCTTTACCAACCGCATCAAATATCTCCACATTTGCACCGTCTAATGTAGCTATTGTTATAGCCCCATTCATCATAAATTTCATATTACCTGTTCCAGAGGCTTCCTTTGATGCAGTAGATATCTGCTCACTTACATCTGCACAAGGAATAATTCTTTCAGCAAGGGACACCCCATAATTTTCAAGGAATAATATCTTTATTTTTCCGCGAACTATAGGATCATTATTTATCTTACTTGCCAAAGTATTAATAAGTTTAATAGTCTGTTTTGCTATATAATAGCTAGGTGAAGCTTTTGCACCAAATATGAAAGTTCTTGGAACCATATCAATATTAGGATTTGCAAGTATCAGGTTATATAAATACATTATATGAAGTACATTTAAAGTTTGTCTTTTATATGAATGCATTCTTTTAACATGAACATCAAATATGGAACTTGGATCAATTGTTATCCCATAAGTTGATAATACATGGTTTGAAAATTTTATTTTATTGTTTGTTTTTATAATATGCGTTTTCTCTTGAAACGCATCATCCTTTACGTAAGCCATTAACTTATTGAGATTATTTGGAGTTTTTATCCACCCCTCACCAATAGTTTCTGTTATAAGTTTTGCAAGTTCAACATTAGAATTTAATAACCATCTTCTGTGAGTTATTCCATTAGTTTGGTTGTTAAATTTTTCAGGAAAAAATTCATAAAAGTCAGAAAGCTCCTGATGTTTTAATAATTCTGTATGAAGTTTTGCTACTCCATTAACAGAATGCCCCCCCACAATTGCAAGGTATGCCATTCGTACATACCCATTATAAATGATAGACATATTATTTACCTTGTTCCAATTACCATTATACCTATGATAAACTTCATTACAAAACCGTCTATTTATTTCTTCCACAATCATATAAATTCGTGGGAGCAATTTTTTAAACATATCCACAGGCCACTTTTCTAATGCCTCCGCCATAATTGTGTGATTAGTATAGGCTGTAGTTCTTGTTGTAACGTACCACGCATCATCCCAAGATAAGTTCTCCTCGTCCATTAAAAGTCTCATTAGCTCAGCAACTGCTACAGCAGGATGAGTATCATTTATTTGCACTGCAATATGTTTATAAAATTCAAGAAGAGATATTTTTTTCTTCTTATAATTTTTTAAAATACTTTGAAGCCCTGCACTTACAAAAAAATACTCTTGTTTTAGTCTTAATAGTTTACCTTTTTCGTAGCTATCATCCGGATATAAAATTTGTGAAATAGCCTCAGCTGCGTACTTATTCTCCCCAGCTTTTGCATAATTCCCTTGACTAAAAGATGAAAAATCAAAATCTTCCTCCATAGTTTCGGCGCTCCAAAGTCTTAAAGTGTTTACAGTATTGTTTTTATACCCTTTTATTGGAGTATCATAAGGCACTGCACGTACACATTCATAATTTTCATGAATAACTTTTGTTACCCCGTTATCCTCATTCAAATAAACATTTCCCCCAAATTTAACTTCAACAGCCTTACTTTCTTTTCTTATTTCCCAGGCATTACCATTTTTAAGCCAATTATCGGGGACTTCAACCTGATACCCATTTTCTATTTTTTGTTTGAACAACCCATATTTATACCTTATGCCACAACCATGACCTGGCACCTGCGTCGACGCCATAGAGTCTAAAAAGCATGCTGCTAGTCTTCCAAGTCCACCATTGCCAAGTCCAGCATCCACTTCTATATCCTCTACCTCAATCAAACTAATTCCTAGTTCACTAAGTGCTTCCTCACATATATCCTTAAGTCCTAGATTAACTAAATTACTATTTAGCAATCTACCAACTAAAAATTCCATTGAAAAATAGTATACTTGTTTTCCTTTGTTTTTTGCATACTCCTTGTTGCTTTCTATCCAAGGCTTTGCGCAATAATCTTTTACGAGCGCACCTAAAGCATAATATTGATGCAAAGGGGAAGCATCAACTGCTTCCTCTGCAAACATTGTTTGTAGTTTTTCTATATAATCCATCTTAAATATCTTTTTATCAATTATCACAACATTCACCACCTAGAAATTTTAGAATTCATTCATTCTATAACACATTAAAAATAACCTAGTATATGTTTTTTAAACTGCTAGCCATTATTTTCTTAGATCACTATATAATTTCATATAATTTTTAGCAGAATGTTCCCAACTATTATCTGAGCTCATAGCATTCTGAACTAATTTGTCCCAGGAAGTTTTATCTTTATACAACTCAAGAGCCCTATTTATAGTTTCAAGCAACTCTTTACCATCGTAATTATTAAAAGAAAAACCATTCCCTTTACCAGTATATTTATTATAAGGAATAATTGTGTCTTTAAGTCCTCCGGTTTCACGTGTGATTGGAATGCTCCCATATTTTAATGCAATAAGCTGACCAATACCACAAGGTTCAAAGAGTGATGGCATCAAAAACATATCTGAAGCAGCATATATTTGTTGTGCTAAAGCTTCATCAAAAGCTATATTTGCTGATATTCTGCTTGGATAAATAGACGCATAATACTGAAATATATCCTCATAATATCCGTCACCATTACCAAGTACTACTATTTGAATATCAAGGCTAAGGAGTTCCTGGAGTTTCTCCACAATTAGATCTAACCCCTTTTGCTTAACAAGTCTTGTAACAATTCCTATCATTGGTATATCTTCAGTTACGGTAAAACCTAATCTTTCTTGGAGCTTTAACTTATTTTTAGTCTTCTGATCCACATTTTTCATATCGTAATTATATAATATTTTTTTATCAACTTTAGGACTATGGATTTCATAATCTATACCATTTACTATTCCATATAAGCTACTTTCCCTTGAAGATAATAATCCATCTAATCTTTCTCCATAAAAAGGAGTTTGAATTTCTTTCGCATAGGTCTTACTTACTGTAGTTACAGCATCCGCGAATACAATTCCACCTTTCATGAAAGAGATAGAATCATAAAATTTCATTTGATTTTCATTAAAGTACTTCCAATCCAAGTTTAGCAAATCGCTTAACGTTTCTTTTGGAAATATTCCTTGATATTGTAAATTATGTATAGTAAATACACTTTTTATTTCCTTGTATAACTCCTCTTTACTATACTTATCTTTAAGAATTATTGGTATAACGGCGCTTTGCCAATCATTACAGTGGATTATATCCGGTTTAAAATCTCCCATATATTTTATAGCCTCAACTACTGCTTTGGAAAAGAAAGCAAAACGCTCACCATCATCATAATCTCCATATATATGAGGTCTTTTAAAATAATACTCATTATCTACAAAATAATAAGGCACTCCATCGTACTTTAAATATTCTAATCCACAATACTTACTTCTCCATCCAACCTCTACATTAAAATAATCTATGTTCTCCATACAGCTTCTAAATGCCAAAGGGATCTTACTATATTTAGGTATAATTACTCTTGCATCTATTCCAAGTTTTCTCAAAGCCTTAGGTAATGCATATACCACATCCCCCAGACCTCCTGTTTTTATAAAAGGATAAGCTTCCGACGCCACAAATAATACTTTCATATAAACCCCCCATTAGACACAAATAAATAACACATTACTGTAGTTATTTATTTGTGCCTTAAATTTAATGTTTTTATGCTCTAATTTTTTTCTCTATAACAACCGGGAACTCCTGTGAACCCTCAAGTACTGTGTTCTCACTTATAATACTATTTTTGTCAATTATAACATTAGTGAGTTTACATCCTTTTTTAATTTCACAATTTTGAAATACTATACAATTTTTAAGCACGGCACCAGCCTCAACAATAACCCTTCTTGAAATTATACTTTTCTCTATTTTTCCTTTCAAAATACATCCATTTGAAATCAAAGAATTATTAACCTCTGATCCATTAAAGTATTTAGTAGGAGCTTCATCCTTGCCTTTTGTATATATTAACCCATTATTAAAAAATAATTCCTTAATTATTTTAGCATTTAACATATCCATACTTGTTTTATAATAATTTTGAAGCGAATTTATGCACTGAAGATATCCTTTAAACTCATATGCATTTACATTGAATTTTGATACCTCATTATATATCGCTGTTTTTATTGAATTATAACTTCCTTTCTGAATACAACTGTTTACAATATTTATAAGAGTTGTTTTTTTCATTATAAACATTTCCATTGATATATTTAATTTTTCCTCAACGCCTATATTTTTACCAATACTTAAAACTTTATTATCTTCATTAATATACAAAGTATTACAATTCACATAATGTTTTTTACCATTACTCGTTTTTTTATATATTATAGTTATATCGCTACCAGATTCCTCGTGGTACTTAGCTGCATCATTATAATCCATATTACATATCATATATGAAGAAGATATTATTACATACTCTTGTTTAGTTCTATATATATATTCCATATTACCACTTAATACGTCTATATCTCTTAATTGAGATCTTTCTGATGTAAGATTAAATAGGAACAACCCGTTTATTTTTCTATCTAAATCCCAAGGTTTTCCTGAACCTACATGGTCAACTAAAGACCTAGATTTTGTGTTAGTAAATATACCTATATTATGAATACCTGAATTAACCATATTTGAAAGTACGAAATCAATAATTCTATATCTTCCACCTATTGGTATAGATGCTATAGGTCGTGATTTTGTAAGGCTTTTAATATTATCTTCGTCTTCATTTAGCATTAACATTCCTATATAGTTTTTAAGCATTTTTTCGCCTCCCCCAATTTTATAATTTATTTACGACCTTTAAATCAGCTTTAATTTCCCGTCCTTTTTCAATAACAATAATATCGTGACCATTACCAATATACGAATTACGTCTTATTGTAACTTCGCTTCCTATAATAGCTTTATCTATAACTACATTATTTCCTATTTTAGTGTTTGGCAAAATAACTGAATTAGATATTTTAGATCCCTTTCCAACATGTACATTTTGAAAAAGAACACAATTATTTACTTCTCCAAGGACTGTGCACCCTTCATTGAGCATTGCATTATTTATACTTGCCTCCGGGCCTATATATTGTGGTGGAAGCATCGGATTAACTGTATATATTCTCCATTTATCGTCATGTATATTTAGTTCATTATCATCAGATAATAAATCCATATTAGCAGACCAAAAACTTTCAATAGTACCAACATCTCTCCAATATCCTTTGAAATGATATGCAAATAACTTCTGATCATTATTTAACATTTTTGTTATTATATTTTTCCCAAAATCATGACTTGATATTTCATCCTGGCTGTCATCTTTTAAAAGTTGTCTAAGAACCGACCAAGTAAAAATATAAACCCCCATAGATGCTAAATTACTTTTTGCCTCTTCTGGTTTTTCTTCAAATTCATATATACTATCATCATCCCGAGTATTCATTATTCCAAATCTACTACACTCCTCATCTGGAACTTCTAGTACTGCGATAGTAACATCTGCTCCCTTTTCCTTGTGATAATCTAACATTTTTGAATAATCCATTTTATAAATATGATCTCCTGATAAAATAAGAACATATTCTGGATTAAAACTATCTATATAATTTGTATTTTGAAATATCGCATCAGCTGTCCCCTTGTACCAATTACCACCATCTTCACTTTGGTAAGGTGGAAGAAGACTCACCCCTCCATTTCTTCTATCTAAATCCCAAGGAGCTCCTATTCCTATATGAGAGTTCAATGCCAATGGTTGGTATTGAGTGAGAACCCCTACTGTGTCTATATCGGAATTAGAACAATTACTTAAAGAAAAATCTATAATTCTATACTTTCCTCCAAATGGCACTGCAGGTTTTGCCGTCATTTTTGTTAATTGTTTTAATCTTGATCCTTGACCTCCTGCGAGTATCATAGCTATCATTTCTTTTTTTACCATTCTAATCTTCCCCCTTTTATACTTAAGCTATTGTGCCTCAATATTTACTTGTTTTTAATAAAATATCGTGTTTGTTTTTCTTCTTTTATAAAAATTATAGATAATGCTGGTAGAATAATATTTACACAATAAGGCCTATTATTCCATTTTTCAGGAATTGATAATATAATCTTATTATTTAACTTATCATTACCACCAAACATACTGTTATCACTATTAAATACTTCCACATAATTTACTAATTTAGGAACACCGATTTTATATACCCCATACGAAACCTGTGAAAAATTGCAAACTACTATTAAATAATCATCCTTATCGTACGCTATCCTTGTGAATGAAATTATACTTTGATTAGAATTATTAGAATCAATCCAATCGAATCCATCACTAGTGTGATCATTTTGCCATAAAGCTTTTTCACCTTTATAAAATTCATTTAACGCTTTAGTATATTGCTGAAGCTTTTTATGCATAGGATACTCTAAAAGAAGCCAATCCAAACCTTTATTCGGATCCCATTCAATAAACTGACCAAACTCACCTCCCATAAATAATATTTTTTTACCTGGGTGCGCCATCATATACCCATAAAAAAGCCTTAAACTAGAAAACTTATAATCATAATCAAATGGCATTTTACTTAATAGTGACTTTTTACAATGAACAACTTCATCGTGAGATAAAGGCAATATATAATTTTCAGAAAAAGCATACATTAATGAGAATGTTATTAACTCATGTTGAGCTTTCTTTTCATTACTATTTAGTTGCATATATTTTAGCATGTCATTCATCCAGCCCATATTCCACTTATAGTTAAATCCAAGACCGCCAACACTCGTAGGTGAACTTACTCCCCTCCATGATGTAGATTCCTCTGCAATCATTAGTACATTTGGATAATTTCTAAATATAATCTCATTTAGCTCTTTTAGAAATGATACAGCTTCTAAATTTATATTAGTCCCCTTATTATTTTTAAGATTCATACCATGCCTTGTCCCATAATCTAGATACAACATGTTAGAAACAGCATCTACTCTCAGTCCATCAATATGATATAATTCAAACCAAAACATTGCGTTTGAAATAAGGAACTCACGAACTTCGCCTTTTCCCAAATCAAAGTTTGCAGTACCCCAGTCATAATTTTCACCAAGCTCTGGATTATCATATTGAAATAAATCCGTTCCATCAAATTTATAAAGACCATGTTCATCCGTGCAAAAGTGTCCTGGAACCCAATCCAATATAATTCCTATATTGTTTTGATGAAATTTGTTTACAAACCACATAAAATCTTTTGGACTTCCAAATCTGCTAGTCAAAGAGAAATAACCTGTAATTTGGTACCCCCAAGAATCATCTAATGGATGTTCCATAACTGGTAACAACTCAATATGAGTATATCCCATGTATAATACATAGCTAAGAAGCTTGTCTGCAATTTCCCTATACGAATAAAATTTATTATTATCATCACGAGCCCAAGAACCAAGATGCAATTCATATATGTTGAGAGGCATATCATAAGGCTTTCTTTTTTTCCTTTGTAGCATCCAGTTCTTATCATCCCACAGATATCCTTTTAAATCCGTTACAATTGATGCGGTATTAGGTCTTACCTCGGAAAAATATCCATAGGGGTCAGCCTTAAAAAGTGATTTTCCCTTACTTGTTATTATTTTATATTTATATAAATCACCATCTTTAATATTTTTTATAAAAATATTAAAGAAACCTGATTTTTGTATGTTTTTCATGGAATGATAAAACCCATCCCAATTATTAAAATCTCCTACCACCATAACTTCTTTTGCACTTGGTGCCCATACTGAAAATTCAGCCCCCTTTTCCCCATCTTTTGTTATAAGTTTACATCCCATAAATTTGTAACTATCAAATTCATTTTTATGTAATAAGAAAGCTTCTACGTTATTCATGACTACCTCTCTCCCTCAAAACCTAAACAAATTATAATTTATATTAATATGCTTTAATTCATATAATAGTAAGCAAATCAATAAAACATAAATGTCCTGATGTTAAATTCTTAAACAAACAAAATTTTACTTAATTTGTTTTTATTTGTTTTAAATGTTTTTAATAACATATTTACTACATATTCTAAATTATACCATATATTATAGTAAAGCTGTGGTAAAAACTGTATTTTATTTTAATAAATAATTAATAAATTAATTATTTTTATTTCCATAAGTATGAAATCGTTTAATTGATATGGTTACTTTTATTATTTAAGCACATTTAAATAGCTAACAAAATCATTAATTGTCATTTATTTAAACATGCTTTTTATTCATTTACTATATATTTTTACTATATATGTTTAATATAACATTAATCGTTAGAAATATCCATACCATAAAATATTTCTTTCATTTCTTTTTCAAGTTTTGCAACAATATTTACTTTTTCATCCTCATTTAAATCTTCTTGTTTAATCTCAAATAAATAATTATCAAGTTCAAAATCATTTAATATCATTTTTGTATGAAATATATTAGATTGATATATATTCATATCCATTAATGTATATCTAGCTATTGTTTCTTTAGCAATATAATT